>Ga0268276_1000208_pt1 | contig 70885 bp, 52 predicted proteins | sample saktaG_4_FD_190145 | JGI IMG/M metagenome (GOLD analysis project Ga0268276, IMG submission 190145) | Saline water microbial communities from Sakinaw Lake, British Columbia, Canada - sak_2010_1_5_45m | ecosystem: Environmental > Aquatic > Non-marine Saline and Alkaline > Saline ... | reverse complement strand
GTATTGCTTTGTTTTTTATAATCACCCTTATGCCAATCATCCTTATTACTATATTTCATAAGGACTTTATGTAAGTTCTTGATACTGTTTTCAGTTATTTCAATTTCGCTGTAGGATTCCGAGATTAAATCCAATGCTTCGAAATAGCCAACGACTTCTTGCGAATCTCTGTCTTCAATTTTTGTTATATCAACCTCCTTGAGAAGTACTTCAACTTCTTCATCAGACATTTTGGAGCCCTCAATCCTGGTTGACGCCCCCACACTACGCACTGTCGCAATTGACTTTAACTGTTTTAAACTTTGGCCTTCTCTTTTCTCAATTGAAACCCATGAAGCGTCAAACCGATCAATTCGGCTTATTAGATTGATTAACTGCCAATCTAATTGAATTTTAAAAGTGTGAACAAGATTTTCCATACCGGAAATTTACTAAATATTTTGGATTATGATACGATATGATTCGTTTTTATTCGCTGTTGATACGATAGAAATGATACGATATGGTCCGAAACGATACGAGTTTGATACTAAAATGCCCTGTAACGGCCGGCTTGCACCCGCCGGGGAGGGATTGCTTGGCCGAAAGTTTGTATTCGTTGTTTGTTCATTTACTTTCTTTGTCGCTTACTTTGAATCACTTAGCCTACCTGGCCGTCTGCTGGATTGTTAACTTCTATATTATTTATCGATTTTTATAAATTTAATGGTAAGACTGGCGGAATCCAGCCAATTAGCCCAATCTCCATTCCTGGAGTATTCTTCAATCATTGTTAAAAAGAGAGTATCTGATTCAATTTTTACTTTATATATTCCCTTCCCGCCGGAAAAGTCTGGCACCCTCGAGACGACTGGAAATGTAATCAACGTTGTATCCGTTAGCTCATAAGTTCCAGTATTTACAACAATAGAGTTGTATAACAGCTATTTGAAGAAAACAAACTAACAAAATTGCAAACTGAATTTTCTAATCAATTGATTTTGTTTGAGTAATAACCGGACACTATTGAGGTTATAACAATTATCAATCTTGGGAGAATAATACAATTGTAATTATCGCCAGGATGAGAAATTGATTTTTTTCATTGCATTTGAATTATACTGTTTAACATTATGAAACTGATCGTTATGATGAAGGGGGAGCTCATTTCCCAGACAAGCTATCCCGGGGCTTCGCTATCTGTTTTATTATGCATACCTGGCTAACAAAGAATTAATTTAATAATAAGAAAGAGTAACCACTGTGCTAGAGCCATGCTGCTCTCTCAATGTGATTATGGTATAGGCCCCATCGGGAAAGTCTAAACGTCCTTCATATGATTGAAAAAATGGATAGTTGTCATCGGTGCCGTATTCCAACACCCCAGTAAAATAATCAGCAACAAATGGGAGATTAATTACTGAACAACTAAATGTACCAGACCAATTATTAATATAATTCTGTTCATCAAAATAAGTATAAGAAAGGGTATGATCGGTGTTTAATGTCATGGTAATGGTCATATTGTCAGATATAGAAGAAAATGAAGCGGTCAATGTGTTTCCGTTTTGTGCACAAGAACTAGCAGGAAACATTGTGACTTGGTCGTCGTCATAACATTCAATTAGAATATTCTCTTTATTATAATTGCATATACGAACCGGCACCTCAGCAACAAGTTCCAAGTGATGATACACCGCATTTTCCACTGTTGTAAAACTCACCTGATTCCCATACATGGTCCCTTTGCTGTTGGTGGCATATGCCCTTACATAATAAATGGTATTTACTGTCAGGCCGGTGAGATTACTGGTAAAACTACCTGTTCCACTGCCATCTATGGTTTTACTGTCAGAAACAGTAGGATTTTGTGAGGTACTCCAACACACTCCTCGTTCTGTTATGGGGAAACCGCCATCAGATTTTACATTTCCACCACCGGTGGCGGTTGTGCTGGTAATATTTGTTATCGGATTTGTTACTATTTGAGAATCTATCCACAAAGTCAACGTTGCATCTCCTGTATATTCAAGATGGCAAAATAGTTCCTCATCTTTATCCCACATTTCTTTTTTCACTGTTGGGTAAATAAACCATTCTTCCGTATCTACCGGAGGTTTTAACGTTGTATCAGCCAAACCTGCAATCAGACTTCTAGCGAGACTGCAATTCCAACTAGTCAGAACACGCCATGAAAAGCCAAAATAAGCACCATTGGCAAATGTGTTTCTGATTTCAGGCCAAGTCCCCAGAAAGCTATAGCAAAATCCACCATAAAAAAGTATGGTGTCCTTGCTGAAGTCGTTATGATCGGCTATGAACTTCTCTGAAATCCAATAAACATTGTCCCATGTTTCATCATTTGTTTTTGTCTCCGTTATTTTAATAGTCCCATTTTTAATTTCATCAAAGTATTTAGCTGAAGTAGTTTCACTTGCTTTTTCACCAGTCATTAGATAAACCTCTGAGAAGTGAATGTTTTTTGGCCATGCCCAGCCATGGGAATAAATATGGATGAGTCCATACCCCGCAAGTTGTGTAAAACGATCAAGACTGGCATCCATTCCCTTATAAATGTCCTGAAAGCTAAAACCCACCTTGGGAAGGTTATGATTGTAGCTGGCAATGACACTGTTAGCATTCTCACTCCTTTGCCAATAACTCGGATTTAGAAAAATAGCTTTCTTAATGTTCACGACGGATTTTTCATGTAAGTCTGAAGAAGCCATTGTAGGGAAGAGTTCCCTTCTCATAGTATCCACCTCAAATTCGTCCTCCGGATTTAAAAAGATTCAGCCGCGCATTCCGTTTGAATACTGCACTGCTATGCCTTGGCTGCCAATGATTGCAGAAGTAACAGATGGATCGCTAAGGAAAAATTGCTGCAAATTATTGATGGCTTCCAGGGAATCCATGGTTTGCGACCAGGTGGTCCAGTTTTCACCCGCCTTATCCTGTAAGGTGATAACACTATTGTAAAAGGCCTGCTCCTGCTCTGTCCAACCTGTGTTGTTATTGTTGTTCTCGTCGGTACTTTTTTTACATGCCGAAAAAACGATCAGCAGCAAAAGGAAAATCCAGTAAATCTTTTTCATAAAGTTTACGTTTAATGTTGATTTAAAGAAGGTGAAAAACTTGATTTCCGGTGAGGAAAATCAACCGGATAAAGATGAACAATTAATAACAGACAAACAATGACACAAACAAGTCATTTTTAGTTCATTGTCAACGAGATGGTAAAGATAAGGTACTATGATTATGAAGTCTACTAAAGTGTTAACTAAAAACGAGTTGATTGTGAAATCCATTATCAGCAACGAATGATGGCTCATCCAAGCTGTGATTTTTCAGCTTAAAAAGGTTCCCATATTGAAGATTAATCACGCCGGGAACCCAATTCAACATTATCAAGCCTTAATCAGGCCCTCAAACCCGATTAATGGTTAACTAATCCCATTCTTTGGGTACCCCCTTACCCTCAAACGCTCGTTCTCCATTCAGTGAACAATTTCAATACCACCGGAACTTACTTCACCGGTATTAACATACTGCGTTATTTTAACCGGATTCTTATCCATTTTCAATATTTTTAAATTTGATACCTTCGCTTAAGTCTTGTTACTCTATAAGTTTTATATATTTCTACTTAAATTGCAAGTACCCCCTTTTTCCTATGGATCAAATTTAGGCAGATTTCAAGTAACAAAATGTCGTAATTTTGACTAAACAATAACCATGTATCTACTAACGGGTCAGTTCAATGAACCCATTAATTAAAACATTTCCACCATGGCAACAAGCAGCAAAGGTATAGCAACCCTTCGGGTTCTTCTGAGTTTTCTGATCCTGATTATCGCGCTCTCCATTGCAACATTTTTCTGGATCCGTGCGATGGAAAAAGAGAAGATCTCCGAAGCGCTCAATTATATGAGAATCAAAGACAGTACCCTGGTGATAATGGAAAAAAGTTTCCAGAAACTGTACGAAGCCGATAACGACTTCAGAATGTATACCCTCACATACGACAATTCCTATTCTCAAGAGTATGAACAAGATATCAACGATCTGCTTGAAATTCTCGATTCATTGCGGCTCGGACTGGAATCCGATCCGGCCAATCTGATCTTCCTTGAAGAAGCCACTGTAAACATTCTTCAAAAAGAGGATCTTTCCGATAATTTTATCCGGCTGAAACGACTCACTGACTCGCTCCTTCATGTCGCTGTAACCATGGATTCTGTCCAATTCGGAATGCAACCGGCCACTACACTCACCATCCGACGCTACTACCCCGATTTGCAGGCGATGGGAATTGATACACTCAGTATCACCTCTACAACAGAACGAGGAAAAAAGGGATTCTTCAAAAAGATGAAAGAATTCTTTGTCGGAAACAAAGAGAAAACAACCACAGAAAAAAAGATAACCGTTACCCAGGAAGGCATAACACCCGAAGAAGCCATCGATAGCGCCCTTACTGTAGAAGAGGTCAGCCAGGTGATCGCAGGCCAAACAAATCTATACTACCAAAAACAACTCCGACTTCAAAAACGGTTCCGTGAAAAAATGGAAGCCCAGGAAAAAGAGCTGATCCTCACAAACAAAATATTGATGGAAGAGTTCAACAAGATCCTGAATAGCCTAAATGAACACGTCGAAAAAAGAAATAATACTATTCACAATAACGCCATATCAACCATCGACAGGTCAACAAAGATTATCAACCTTACAAGCTTGATTAGCCTGGGCATCGTTATTATTTTACTGATATTCATTATTATAACAATTTCGCAGATCATCAGATACCAGAAACAGATTGTCGCTGCACGGTTGAAAGCAGAACAGGATGCCGTCGAAAAGAGCAGGTTTCTGGCCTATATGAGCCACGAACTAAGAACTCCCCTCACCTCCATTGTTGGGTTTACAGAACAGCTGAAGCAAACACCCCTCGATCAAACACAGGACAAGTACCTCTCTTCCATGAGAACCTCTTCCGACATGCTGCTGACAACAGTGAATGATATCCTCGATCTATCCAAACTGGATTCAGGTAAAATGAAATTCTTCATTGAGCCCTTTAACCCGGCCTCCGTGATCGAGCAAGTACTGAGCAGTCTCCGCCCGGCTGCTGAAAAAAAAGGACTGAAAATCTCCTTAAACAGCCTTATAGGAAATAATACAATCCTGTCGGGAGACGAAATGCGGCTGAAACAAGTCCTTATCAACCTGCTCAACAATGCCGTTAAATATACTGAGAAAGGCGACATCATGGTAACATTATCCCTGAAGCCCTGTGGCGTTAAACAGTGTATGCAGGTCACAATTGCCGATACCGGAATAGGGATCTCCGGCGAACACCTCGACGATGTCTTCAGCGAGTTCAGCCAGGTCCACGAGCAGTCGGCAAGTAAATGGATCATTGGAACAGGATTGGGATTGCCAATCTGTAAAAAGATCGTTGAACAACAAAATGGCAAAATCTGGGCCGAAAGCCAGCTGCAAAAAGGATCTGTTTTCTCCTTCGTCATTCCGTATGACCTGAGTAAAGAGACTCCCGGAAAAATTACACCTCCTGACCAGGGAATCGATACCTCCATATTTACAGGCAAGAAAATTCTCATAGTGGATGATACGGATATTAATCTGGTGCTTCTGGAGGCAATCTTCGAGAAATGGCAAGTGAAGGTCGACAAAGCCAAAAATGGCAAAGAAGCATTGGAGCTGACCGATAAAAATCACTACGACCTGATCCTCTCCGATGTAAATATGCCCGAACTGGATGGCATTGAAATGACCAAAAAAATCCGTCATTCCTCTTCCCTAACAAGTTCCAAAATACCTGTCATCATCCTTACAGCAAATATCTTACAGGATGAAGTCGAAAAATTCCAGCGCGCCGGTGTAACCGACTACCTGATGAAGCCTTTCCTGATGGCAGACCTCTTCCGTGTGATCCGGAAACACCTAAATTAAAAAGATGCCTTATTTATCCGTGGAGTTGATATCCCGAACAGCAACCAACTGATCATAGAGCCCCGAAAGAGGACGCCAGTAGACAAAAATCGTGTACTGATTCTCCGTTTCCCAATGATTCCCTTCAAAGAATGAAGCATACCCAACCGTTGAATCATCAGGCTTGAATACGTACTGATAGTCATAAAAACCCTGCTTTAGATAAAGCGAACATGTATAGCGTTTGGTTTGAGGATCGAAAACCATCTCGTTGGGAGGTGCCATCCGGTAGTCGGCAAGAGCACCCATCAGATAAAACTTTCCTCCAGGAATCATACTGTTCGACGGAATAGAAAAATGAACCCATGCATAGTCGGCTTCAATGGAGCTGTTCTCTGCATACTCCTCATTCTGGATCAACTTCCTGCCATTGATATCCCGGTACAACGTATAGTTTTTCCTTGCCCTGCTAAGATCATCAAGCATGTAAACATGATACGCATAATCCCATTCGATCAGCCGGATGTTCTCTGTCTGATAACGGAGACTCTTGATATCCAATGCACGAAATTCGTTCCCGCCATCAAAAACAAGCGTCGGATCATAAGTAAAATCAAGCTCCGATCCCCTGACAAATCTAGGCTTTGGATTCCTGATGGCATTGTCCCAACGTTCATTTTGCAGGATAACGACCTTGATCTCTTTAGTAGGATTTGACCAGATGAAACCAGCCATGCTCACCGTGAAGTCAACTCGCTGTTTTGAATAACTTTCCATAGGACCATCCGACCTCACTACTCTGGCATCCACTGAAGCCGAAGAGGACTCAACAACCATAAATCGCCTCGTTATCACAGGCATTTCAGGATCTTCCAGATAAACAATCAGTAAGTAATTTCCCGAAATTCGAGGTTTCATGTTGTACGAAGGGGTGTAGGCTGTATAATTGATGTATTCCACTGTGGTATTGTAGGAATAATCAAACTTCTCAATAAGTTCGTCCTGCATTCCATCAATGTAGTCAGTCACCAGCAGGTCTGTGGTGGTTTCCCACTCAGCACTACAATGACGGATAGTAAAACGATAACTCTTAAGCGAAACATCCAGGTCATCAAAACTTAGTTTTAGCTGCTCCCGCGAATTAAGGGCAATAACCGGCATCGCCATCTCAAATCCATCCTTATGAAGCAATACCGCATTGATCTTCGGATCGTATACCCTGTTCTCATTCGGAAAATCCCAGGCAAACAGGTTCCAGGAAAATGCTAAAAGACAAGTCAGAAGTAAGATTCTATGGGTCATGTGGTCGGTCGGTTGGTTGTTGATTGTTGATTGTTGATTGTTGGTTGTTGCAGGTTCAACTGACTGGCTTCAGTGGTCCAAGAATTTCATGGTTTATCCCTAATCGCCTCCTAAATTCCCCGCAAACAATCCCCGTCGCCACTGCTGCGTTCAACGACTCCGCATGATGATCTCTATCGGAAGGGTAAAATGGGATCGTTAACTGATGCGTAATGAAATTTGTAACCTTATCTGAGATGCCATGGGCTTCGCTCCCAATCACTATGATCCCGTTGGATGTAATCTCTGCTCCAAACAGGTCCTCCCCCTCCAGCATCAAACCATAAACATGCACCTCGCTACCAACAGTCGGGAAAAAGTTGCTAAGTTCAACATAGTTTACCCTCACACGGGCAATGGAGCCCATGGTAGCCTGTACCACCTTCGGATTAAATAGATCTACACAGCCATGCGAACAAATGATCTGACCAATCCCAAACCAGTCAGCTATCCGGATAATTGTTCCCAGGTTTCCCGGGTCCTGGATGCCATCCAGTACCAGTGTGAGGTTCTCCAGCCAGGGGGTTGTATCCAACAACTCTTCCGGCATCTCAACAAGAGCCAAAACAGGACTGGGCGTTGAGAGTGCCGTGATACGTTCCATCTCAAAAGGCTTAACCTCCTCAACCAGTATGTTCTCTGGTGTTGGGTGCTCCTTGATCCACTCCCCATTGGCATATATCTGCCGAATAGGAAAGTAGCTCCCGGTCAACTCAAGAACCAGCTTCGATCCCTCGGCAACAAAACACCGGTGGATATCCCTGTACTTCTTCTGCTTCAGGGACTGCACAAACTTTATCTGGGATTTCGAGATCATACTAATAGCTGTTTGCTATTCGCTGTTCGCTGTTAGCCAGTAAAGAAAAGCGAATTGCTAAAAGCTAAAAGCGAGCTGCGAGCTGCTAAAAGTACGAAATAAAATGACTTGGGTTATTCAGCAAAAACCTCAAAGCCGATCTCAACAGCTACATCCTTATGCAGGTTGATCTTGGCCTTGTAACTTCCCAGCTCTTTGATATGCTCGTGATCCACATGGATCTTTTTTCTGTCGATATCAAAGTTGTGCTGTTCCTTTAATGCTTGCGCAATCTGGATTGCATTTACTGAACCGAAGATTTTTCCGTTCTCGGCAGCTTTTGCACCGATCTTCACAACTAGTTTCTCCAATTGCTTGGCCAGATCTGAAGCCTGAGTCTGAATCTTTTCAGCTTTGTGGGTCTGCTGTTTCTTGTTTTCGGCCAGAATCTTCTTGTTCGTTTCCGTTGCAAGAATAGCTATCCCTTGTGGGATTAGATAATTGCGGGCAAATCCCGGTTTTACTGTCACCAATTCATTGGCATATCCCAGATTGGACACGTCCTGTTTTAAAATCACTTCCATCTCTTCTCCTCCTTATTTTAACAAGTCAGCCACATAGGGTAATAACGCCAGATGACGGGCTCTTTTCACTGCCTGAGCCACTTTCCTCTGGTACTTGGTTGAGGTGCCGGTAATACGGCGGGGCAGAATCTTTCCCTGTTCGTTGATAAACTTCAACAGGAAGACACCATCCTTGTAGTCGATGTATTTGATTCCGCTTTTCTTAAAACGGCAATATTTTTTCTTTTTGGTATCTACTGCGATGGGAGTTAAATACCTGATTTCTCCTGATTGCTGTGCGCTCATCTTTTTCGTTTTTAAGGTGTTTACTCCGTTACAGCTTCTGCGTTCATAGCTTTTGCCTTAGCCCGTTTCTTCTCATTATAAGCAATTGAATGCTTATCGAGGACCACGGTAAGGAACCGCAGGATCCGCTCATCCCGCTTGAAGGAAACTTCCCACTCACGGATAATAGTTGGATCGGCTTTGAACTCAATCAGGTGATAAAACCCGGTGCTCTTTTTCTGGATCGGATAGGCAAGTTTGCGCAATCCCCAGCTGTCCTCAAAGATAATCTCAGCGTCCTTCTCTTTTAGGAACTTCTGATACTTTTCTACCGTTTCCTTCATCTGTTCATCAGACAAAACGGGAGTCATAATGAAAACGGTTTCGTATTGGTTTGGCATTGTTTGTTGGTTGTTAATGAATGTATCGGTTTTTAAAAGGGAGTGCAAAGGTAGAAGTTTAATTTAAGATTACAAAATTAAAACTACCGCGTAAGCCGAAACCCCCTCTTCTCTTCCTATAAACCCAAGAGTTTCGCTTGTTTTGGCTTTGATGGAGAGGCTTCCGGGAGAAATTCCCATTACATCGCTGAGAATATGTAGCATTTCAAAGACATATTTGCTGATCTTCGGGGTTTGAAGAACAACAGTTGAGTCAATGTTTCCAATAGAATATCCGCTCTCCCTGATCAGGTCACAGGTTTTTTTGAGGAGGATCTTACTGTCTATCCCCTTAAATTCATCTGAAGTATCCGGAAAATGAGTTCCGATATCACCCAGAGCAGCTGCACCTAAAAGTGCGTCACAGATCGCATGAATAAGCACATCGGCATCGGAATTACCAACTGAACCCTTCGTATGGGGTATAAGTATACCCCCAAGCCAGAACTCCTTCCACTCCTCCAGCCTGTGCGTATCAAAACCAAAACCAATCCGTGGAACCATATTCGCTGTTCGCTGTTCGCTGTTCGCTGTTCGCTGTTCGCTATTCGCTATTCGCTATCTCTCAACTTCCCTAATTTCCTAATTTCCTAATTTCCCAATTTCCTAATTTCCCAATTTCCCAATTTCCTAATTTCCCAATTTCCTAATTTCCTACTTCTCCTTATCCCTCGCCCCTACCTTGTCAAAGTTAAAGAGGAGGGTAAACTGGAGCGTATTTTGAAGCGGATTGTTGTTCTGTATAGGGATCAGGTAGGAGAAGTCGAGGCCAAAAACGTTATAACGTAACCCGGCACCAAGGGTAAAAAACTGACGATCTCCCTTGTATTTCGATTCCCAGAAGTACCCCGCACGAATCGCAAAAAGTTTATTGTACCAATACTCAGCAGAAACAACAATGTTGATCTCATCCAACTCCTCTTTAAATCCATAAGGGGCATCGTAAAATGACTGGATCATCCCCTTGACAACAGATACATCCGGATCCCTCCCCTTTTCAATTACTTTATTACCGTCAGGACTTAATGAATCAGTATAATAGATAGGCGGTGTTGGAACAAGAAGCTTGTTCAGGTCGACTGCAACGGAGATTCTGTTATAATCATCAATATCCATGGTAAACGACGGACCAATACGCAGGTTCGTGGGAATGAAATCTCTCAATGTGGAGCTGCTGCTGTAGGAGATTTTCAATCCGATGTTGGATATATTAAAACCAAAATCAATATAGGCAGCGCTCAAACCCTTGATCTCAACCTCTTTGTGATAATAGAGCGCAATGTCGGCAGCACCCGACATCCCGGGTTGAACATCATATTTGGTGTAATTTACAGGAACCAGGTTCGAGTAGATGAAACGGAATGCAACAGCACCGGAGATACTGCGTGAGAATTTTCGCGCATAGGTTGCGTCAATAGCCCACTCATTGGGTTTTACAGCGCCCAGCTCCTGTCCAACATCGTTGGTAAACATCACCTCCCCCATGGAGAAAAACCGCAGGGAGAGCGCAATTGCCTGCTTATCACCAAAACGCTTGTAACCCGAAACGGAAGCCAGACCAATATCATTGACCAATCCTCTTAGCCATGGGACATACCCAATACCTGCTCCAAAATCCTTCTCAATAAAGGCATATTTAGCCGGATTCCAGTACAATGAATAGGCATCAGGAGTTGTAGAAACACCAATATCTCCCATCCCTCCCCCACGTGCATCCGGAGCTATCATCAAAAACGGCACGGCTGTTGTAATCACGTTGGGTTGCTGTTCCTGACCAAAAGAGTAATTGATCATCAGACATCCTGCTAAAATCAACGCCAATCTAAACTTCTTCTGTTGCATTCTAATTATAATTAAGTCTGAAAAAATGGTTAGCAAAAGTAACGAATTATATTTTTTGATATTGTTTTTGTTAAAAAATATGGTTCACCACATTCTATCTCAAGACAATAACCTTTCCTGATGTGTGAGTATAACTGCCGTTGACTCCCGAAAACTTCACACTGTAAGGATAGATGCCGCTGGATAATTTCTTACCACCCTGATTTGTTCCATCCCAATAGACCTGAACCGGTTGACCCGTTGTATTAGCTACCTCCACATCGATCAACCGCACTGGCTGGCCGGCGATGGAATAGATCTCAATGGCAACCGCCATCGCTCCGCTGCTGGCTTCAGGTCTGAAGGTAAAGGTTGTTCCCTCAATCAGGGGATTGGGATAGGTGTAAACCTCGGTGACTTCGATCGTCTGATTCTCGAATACAAAGAAGTTAATCGACTGCTCCGATGAATTGTTGAACATATCCCAGGCCCGGACAGTAAGCGTGTGGAAGCCAATCGAAAGATCGGCATAAGGATAGATCACAGTCCCTTGCTTAAAATCATTTATGGCAGGCGTATAGTAATGATTAAGTATGACCGCATGAGACCAGTTGTCATCAATAGCCGCCAATATCTCGTGGCCAAGGCCCAAGCCAACATGATTGATCCCATCCTCGTCAAAGAGGTCAGCCATAAGCAATGGATCCTTGCTAACCTGGCTCCCAGAGATGAAATTTTTGGTATCCAGAAAGAGTGAAATAGCAGGTCCCTCGTTATCAGGATTTATCGATGGGTCCATCCCACCAATCACGATATTGTCGTCGTAACCGTTGCCATCGGAAGTTTCCGAACAGGCATAGTAACTGATCTTCCCGAACCCAAAATAGGGGGATATCTCCTGAGGGACAATGAATGAGAAAGAAAATTCGCCATTCTCAATGCTCGCAGGTCCATCACTCAGCAACTCATTCTGAATCTGAAAATACTCTTTGTAACTTTTCGTCTGGTTAGCCAATGTGCGGTATGTCACAGGTTTGTCATACACCCTCGTATTAAGGGTTCCGTTGAACCCGGATGCCTTGTTTCCGGCCTGATCCACTATTTCTCCCGTAACTGTCACTGTGGATAATCCAAGCACTGTATCGGGAGTGACATTCAAAGCTTCCCCATTGATCATAGTGGTAACCACCTTGTATTCTGGAAAAGCGATTTGCTGGGCAGGGTCGCCCAGCAATACAAAGTTCCGGATGTTTGTGTTATTGTTGTTGCTATTCTTCGATAGCCTCAGCAGGTCACCCATCTTCATGTAATTCCCATCCTCGTCACGGTCCATTAAATGCCTGAAGAAAGATGTATCGAGCCTGAAGTTGGAGGTGGCTAAAGCCAGTCGAGTCGTAGTATAGATCGCAATGGCTCCTGCCTCGGGCTTCACAATCACCATCTCGCCGGCACTGAAGCGCTCCGGATTGTCGAACCGGCTGAACTCACAGGTAGCAGTAACGAAAACTGGCAACTTATCGGCATTTGTCCAGCTCTCAATATCGGGAATCGTAAGCACCTTCTCTTCGCTCCAGGCATCTTCGCCTCCGTGACCCGTATAGTTGATGATCAAACTGCCATTGTCTACAGCTCCGTTAATGGCTTTGTTCACCGAAGGATACCGTGGGCCCGATGTTGTTTTCACTAGCTGGTAGGCATCCAGGTAAATCTTATTCACATTGTAGACCGGATACTTCGTGGCAACAATACTGCAAAGCTCTTCTGCCTGATGCATGTGAAGGTTAGAATCCTCATCGTCGGCGATAAAAGTCATGACATTCCTCCAGGCCGACTGAATCGTATCCGACTTCTCTGCGTAATGGGTAATCTTATTCACGATTGCTTGTGCCTGCTCCAAATCCGATACCGGGAATCGTCCCATTCCAAGGTCCAGGGTCCCCGATGACGCTTGTCCTCCCTCCTCTGCCATGATGCCAAAATAGTCATCTGTCACATAGGTTGAGATAAATTTGAACGACTCCAACGACTGGAAAGTAGGCACAAAATTGGTGTTGTTGGGAATCCGATCCTTGTAATCATAAGATCCATCACCAAAAAGAAGAATATACCTCGGTGTGTCACTGTCAGTGGCTCGCAGGTATAACATCCTGACAAAATCACGGATAGCAGTGATGTCAGGCTGTCCCGATGCAAATTCCTGAAAAATTTCGTCAGTTTCAGCAACAAGTACCGAGATCAATGTTTCATTCCGGTGAAATGTAGCCAGCTCCTCAGCCTGTGCCTTGAAAAGTGGATGCGTCACAATGATCAATGTAGCCGGATTGAGTCCGTGAAGGTTTTGGTTAGAAACCGATCCTATTGGGGTTACAGGATAATATTCCGAGCCGTCGAACGCGATAAACTCTTTCAATACCGGTGTGGGAACAATGAAATCATAGAATTGAGTTGTAGAATCCCATATCCCCTGCACCTCACCGATCGCCCCCGGATCAGTCACATCCCACACAACCATGTTGCTAATGGAGCCTGATATCCTGAAGAGAGAGTTCCTCCCCTCCCGGATAGAAAAGGGATCACGGAATGAGAACTGCGGACCAACCCATTTCAGCAACCGTTGGGCGATAACCTCGATATAGTTCAGCCAGGCAGTTGACCCAGGTGTTGGAAGATCGTATTCCAATTCGATCGTCGTCAAATCCTGTTTCAGAGTGGTGGATGTAGCCCGCAACTTGGGCCTTGCAAAAATATTGGTAGATCCGAGATTCGAATAATCCATCGTGAACTGATCGATCAGGTCGCCGTCCTGCTTGATATACATGGTGCTTACATTGGGAGATCTCCCAACAGCATAAGTATTGATCTTTGCAGCCGTAGTGGTTATCACATTAGGGAAACTGAACTGAAACTCCCACACTGGCGTCGTCAGGTTGAACTCCTCTCCCAACCAGATCTTTCCGGAGCGGATCAGGTTGCGCTCATCTACATCGTGGAATGCATAATCGGTAAATTGGATAGAAGTATATACGGTAGTGGTATCCAGCGAAGCAACCGGCTGAACGCGTTTCCCGACACCAAGGTCTGCCGTAATGAAATAATAGGTAAGATCGGAATAGAGGTTCTTCTCATGCGTAAATACCTTGTCTGCCTCATCAAACAACCACACATCAGCAGCTTCACCGTAAAAGAGGAAATAGTCCCCCTGATCGAAAGAACCATCGCCTCCATCGTAAACTACAATGGAATTCTCAAGAAGATCATCGATCCTGGGTTGGTCGTTCGCCTCCGGAAGCATACCTCCTCCATTGCCATAGAGCCTGATATTTTCCGGGAGAACCGTGGCAGGGTCCATTCCAAGGGCTACCAGGTCATCATATGTTACACGATGAATACCCGTTTGTTGAACGGCAATTTTATACCACGATCCAGAAGCCAAGACCGACTCGTTAGCCGAAAAATTCTCTCCCAAACTAAGTAACGGGATCAGGAGGATGAACAGAAAATATATTTTTTTCATAGAAAGTACTTTACCTGATGACAACAAGTTTTGCGGTAGCCGCATTCATCGTTCCGTCGGGTAGTGAAACGGTGGCACGATAGACGTATGTTCCAGTGCACACCTTCCAGCCACCATCTGCCATTCCGTCCCACTCAATGGGCTGGACACGGAATCCGTTAATAAATTCTGTTTTACGGATAGTCTTAACCAATTTACCGTAAATGGTATAGATCTTAATCTCAACATCTACATTCATGTTGGTCTGATTCGTCTCAAAAGAAATCGTGGTCTTATCCTGGAATGGATTGGGGTAGTTGTACAAATGATCCAGAACAAACTCATCGGTGTTGTGAACCATAAAACTGATAAAGGCTTCCGAGGAGTTGTTGAAAACATCCCACACCTTTAGCCGAATAGTATGCCTCCCTTCAGATAGATTAAAGAATGGGTAGGTAATCCAACCACTCTGGTATGTGTCGAGGTCGGCTACATAATAATCGTTAAGAATCTGCGGATTCTGCGAGTTCTCATCAAGAATTGCTGTGATATCATGACCAATTCCATTGCCCACGGTGTTTATTCCCGATTCGTCTGTGACATAGGCCAGCAGCATAGGGTTTTGGTCGGTAATTCCTCCCGAAACAAACCCAACTTCATTCATATATAAGGTGATATCGGGACCTTGATCATCGGGAACGGCCAGGGAGTTGAAACCGCCGACAACAATTAATGTGTCAAAGCCCGTGGCATCAGTCCCTGCACTCCGGGCATAATAGCTGATTTTACCAGTTCCATATTTGTATGCGATGTCTTTGGGCACAATGAAACTGAAACTAAATTGTCCTGACGACACCTTCACTTTCCCTTTGTATATCTGATTCTTCTGTACCGTAAATTCGATCGGTGCATCCCCGTCATTGCCCAGGGTCATGACTTCAGTGGGCTTGTCAAAGACCGTTGGAAAGACCTCTCCGTTAAAATCCGATGCAAGAGAACCATTCAAATTTCGTATCTCTCCGGTAATAGTGACTTCAGAAAGAGCCATCAGCGTATCGCTTGTAAGAGAGGTTGTTACTACATCGAGTTTGGGGTAGGCCATCTTCAGGGCAGGATCTCCCAGCAAGACAAATTTCCGCGTGTTGGCCGATGAAGAGGTGCTGTTCTTGGAAAGCATGATCAGATCGCCCATCCGCAGATACTCTCCGTCAACCCTCTCAAACGCAACATTGTAAAAATTTGCAGCCAGCACAAAATTGTTTCCGGCAAAAGTGGGTCGCGTTGTAGTAAAGAGTGCAATCCCTCCTCCGTTGGGGTTCAGGAAGACATATTCGCCCGCCGACACGCGTTCAGGATCGTCATACCGACTGAATTCGCAGGTTGCAGTGACAAATACAGGCATATTGTCATAGTTTGTCCAGCTGGTAATGTCAGCAACCTCAAGCACCCGTTCGTGTGCCCAGCCCAGCTCTCCGCCATGGCCCGTGTAGTTAACGATCATGGCTCCCTTATCCACCCGCTTATTGATGGCATCGTTCACCTCCGGGCAACGTTGTCCGCCAGGTGTAGAGAGCTGCTGATAGGCATCGAGGTATATCTTGTCGATATTGTAAACAGCATATTGCGCCTCTATCATTTTGGTTAGTTTTTCCACCTGTTCCATGTGAAGATTTCCGTCTCCGTCATCAGCTACAAAGGAGAGTACGTTTCGCCAGTCATTCTTTACCGAGTCACTCTCGGAACAGTAGTGCAGGATCTTGTTCACAGCCTCTGTAGCCTCCTGGATAGACAACACAGGCAACCGGCCTACGCCAAGATCAAGGCCACCATCGGTACCCTGGCCCTCGTTATCGTCGAGAAGGGCAAAAAAGTCATCTGTCACGTACGAATCTATCGGAGCAAGGGATTCAGGTGACTGGTAAGCAAGAACAAAATTGGTATTGTTCTCTACCCGGCTCTTGTAGTCAAAAGAAGCATCACCAAACAGAAGCAGGTATTTAGGCTCTTCGCCCGCTGAAGCCCTCAGGTACATCATGCGAATAAAGTCACGAATCGCAGAGAGATCCTGTGCTCCGGATGAAAACTCATTAAAAATCTTCTGGGGTGTAACGATCAGAACCGACATTCCGTTCTTCTGCCGGTGAAATTGTGCCAGCCGTTCTGCTGCAGGAAGGAAATCGGGATAGGCGACTATCACATAATCATAAATCCCGGCGCCATGCAGGTCCTGGTTCTCAACCCGGCCGATGAAATCAAGCCGGTTAAAACCTGACCCGTCAAACGCTATAAACTCGCGAAGGTTATCAGTCGGGAGCCTGAATGAATAGGTCGTACCCAAAACATTGGTTTGGATCCGCAGGATGCTGTCGGGACGGGTTACATCCCACACCTGCACCTGCTGACCCTGTGTGGTGAGCTTGAATTCGGACATGTTCTCGTTGCCTACCGACTCGGTAGAACGGAACCTTAGCTGGCTGCCACTCATCCTTAAATGCCGCATTACATTGACTTCCAGATAATTCAGATATCCGATGGCAGATCCGGGTTTGTTGTAAGTAATCTGAATGTCAAGGGATGGCCTGTCGAGCATCAAGCAGCCTGTCTGGATCTTTTCATGGGCATAGGGTGCCAGGAAATCTCCCGACACCTGGGCAATGGAGATATTGAAAAGTGATTGTACGTTTACCGTAATATTGAATGAACTGTTTCCAGTGGTCGACCGGGCAGCCAACCGTGCTGTAACACATGCAGGAACACTCTGATCGAGATCGGGGAATGCAAAAGAGTAATTTCGTTTGAGCGTGACATCAAAATACTCAATGTCGAACCACTCCCGGCCCGATTTAATCAGGTTGATATCATCTTTCTCATAAAATGCATAATCGTTGAAGCGAGTGATAGTATGGGTCGCTGGCTCGCTCGTACCGGATTCTGTAAACTGCCTTTTCCCGTAGTCCCCTCCAAAGGTCAAAAAGTAGAAGGTATTGTCGGCGTAGATATTCTTCAGATGCCTGAAAAGAGAGTCGGTAGTGTTGTAATACCAGGGATTCTGCGATTCACCGTAAAACAGGATATAGTCCCCCTGGTTGAACTGTCCATCCTCCTCACCAATCACCTGAATGGATAATTCGCGAAGGTCATCGACTCGTGGTGCATCATTCGCTTCCGGAAGCATTCCGCCTCCGTTTCCGTAAAGTTTAATCGTACGGGCATCAATCCCTGAGGGGTTTATATCAGCAGCCATCAGGTCATCATAGGTGAGAAGATAGACACCGGAAGCCGAAGCTGAAAACTTATACCATGTCCCGGCTGCTAGTACGGAATGTTCGGCATAGGTAGTCTGTGCAGCGGAGGAGTTTCCTATGCCCTGGTCTGAAAAATAACATGTCAGGGTGAAGGAAACGACTTTTTCGATCATGCCATTCTTAGGATTCCGACGGAATGGGAGAAGAGTGATCTCCACAAAAGGCATCTTCTTCTGTTTCGAGATAACTGCTGTGGGAACAACTACGCCAGGAATGGCGTTTACATCCCCGATGGTAAGGATCTCAGAGGGTGTGAGCGACTGGAAAATGATAGAGTTGAGTTCAACACGCTCCACAGTACCGTCGGGGTCGGAAAGAGGGCTCCGGTTAAAAAAAACAGGTAGCCGGCCTGTTTCATCCAACAAGGAGGATCCCGAAAAGGTTAGCAACGGCACCCATTCCCCAGGAGCCACTTCAACAATTTTGACAGGGTTCCACTGAAGCTCGTTCTGGATTGTGAGAGGAGGAATGGAATCAGCTCCGTGCAATTGTGAAAATGCTGGTAGAATTGAGCAAATTACCAGTATACCAATAAGGCAGAGATTCTTATATCTGAGCATATGCATTGAAGATCAAAAAGAGATGAACAATGAACGATTTAAATTTTGTATTATTGTGGTCCGAAAACAGCAGGTTTTCCATTATTTAAACACCAAATGTTTAAAAAAGTTGCCTTAGTTCTGTTGCTAATTTCCATGCTTCCGACGATTCGACTAGTTGCTCAGGATCCGCAATTTTCGCAGTTCTATGCCAATCCACTCTACCTGAACCCTGCTCTGGCCGGCGCACCCATTTGCCCACGTCTCATTACCAACTACCGGAACCAATGGCCATCCGTTGAAAAAGCCTTTGTCACTTACAATGCCTCCTACGATCAGTACGTCAATTTTCTCCACGGAGGGGTTGGTTTGCTCTTCACAGCCGACCGGGCCGGAAGCGGTAACCTCAACACCACGATGATCAGCCTGATGTATGCATATAAGTTCAACATTACCAGCAGGATATACGCCAGCGCTGCCATCCAGGTCACCTATTACCAACGCAGGCTTGTTTGGGAAAAACTGCTTTTCGAAGACATGATCGACCCGCAAAGCGGTTTTGTGCTCCCTACTTCCGAAAAGCAACCCGACCAGACAAGAGTGGGTGTCCCCGATTTTTCTGCCGGAGTGTTTATCGGCTATGAAGACTTGATCTATGGTGGTATTTCTGTGTCGCACATGACCCAACCCGATATTGGATTTTATGCCGATGCAAATTCCCTGCTCTACATGAAGATTACAGCACATGCCGGGTCTGTGATCAACCTGAGAAAGGGGGGTAGTAATGATGAAGACAAAGAATTTTCCATCTCACCAAACATCCTCTATCAGCAGCAATTCAAGTACCATCAGCTGAATGTGGGCTTCTACCTTACCATCGCTCCCTTCGTTGGCGGCCTGTGGTTTCGACATAATTTCGAAAATGCGGATGCCGTCATCCCTTTCATCGGAGTACACTACAAAAACCTAAGGGTTGGCTATAGTTACGACTTCACGATAAGCAACCTCAAGGGCGCTTCGGGCGGAGCCCACGAGATTTCAGCATCGTGGCAGTTCCCCTGCATTGAAAAAAGAAGACATATCCGTGCAATAAAGTGCCCTAGATTTTAGTTATATATATCGAATTTTGGGAGAATTTACTATTTTTGCCAATGCAATTTCATCATCCACCAACAAAATAGAACCAGATGAAAATTCAACAAATTCTTCAACTCAGCACCCTCATCGCTGTTGTCGTACTTGCATCCTCTTGTAAGAAAGAGTCTTCGAGTACTACCGGCTGGTCTTACAACGACCCCAAGAATGGCGGGTTTGAGGTGCGGCCCTACCAGAATCAGGAAACTGGTCCAGGACTGGTTTTTATTGAAGGAGGTACATATACCATGGGTCAAACCCAGGATGATGTGATGTATGAATGGAACAACCAGCCACGCCGTGTTACCGTGGCCAGTTTCTACATGGATGAAACGGAGGTTCGGAATCTCGACTATCTCGAGTACCTCTATTGGCTCAATCGCGTTTATGCTGCCGACTATCCCGGCGTATACCGCAAAGCGCTTCCCGATACCCTTGTATGGCGCGACAAGCTTGCATACAACGAACCCCTGGTCGAGTACTATTTCAGGCATCCGGCCTATCGCAACTATCCTGTTGTGGGAGTCACCTGGCTGCAGGCCAACGATTATACTGCCTGGAGAACCGACCGGGTGAACGAAATGCTATTGATCAGAAAAGGAATCCTCGCAATGGATCCTGCGCAAAAGAACGATATCAACTTTAACACCGAAGCCTACCTTGCCGGTCAATACGAAGGCCTCGTCGACAAACCGATGCCCGACCTTAATCCAACAGGTACCGGAACCCGTAAGGTGAAAATGGAAGATGGCATCATGCTTCCGAAATATAGGCTCCCCACCGAAGCCGAATGGGAGTATGCAGCCCTCGGTCTCATCGGCAATACACTCTATGAACGGGTGGTTGAGAAGAAAAACTATCCCTGGAACGGAAACTACGTGAGAACCAGCGAATCACGGTACTACGGAAGTTTCATGGATAACTTCAAACGGGGAACAGGCGACTACATGGGCGTTGCAGGAAACCTGAACGACGGCGCTGATATTCCCGCCCCGGCCGGATCATATTTCCCGAACGACTATGGTCTTTACAACATGGCAGGTAACGTGAGCGAGTGGGTGCTGGATGTCTACAGGCCTCTTAACTCTTACTATGTATCGGGTCTCCATCCCTTCCGTGGAAACGTCTTTATGACCCCTGAAACAGATGAAGAGGGATTTCTGGCCGAAAAAGACAGCCTTGGCCATATGAAATATCGCCCGGTTACTACTGCTGAAGCCATGAACCGGAAAAATTACCGGAGCGCAGATGTGATCAACTACCTGGATGGTGACTATGAGTCACTCATCAATGAAGAGGATTGGACAAAAAGTCCTGACAGCCTCTCCACCGACTTCATGTACCAGTATGGTGTAACATCACTCATCACCGACAGGGCAAGAGTTTACAAAGGAGCCAGCTGGAAAGATCCTGCCTTCTACCTGAGCCCGAGCACACGCCGCTTCCTCGACGAAGCCGAAGCCTCCGACGCCATCGGATTCCGCTGTGCCATGACCCGCGTTGGCGGCGAATACCCGCGGTAAAGCAAAACACCACAACGCATTCATTGTAGGGGCTGTCTCAAATCTGAGGCAGCCCTTTTTTAGGCCATAAAGGCCGGGCAGACCTCGCTGCTGCCGGAGCAACCTAGGAACGCGGGGTTTATTCGTATTCCTAAAAGTTTAAACCAAAAGCAAAAATCTGTCACCATTTTTCGTAATTTTACCTCTCCTGTTTTAACCGCTATGACCTTCGATACCCCCACCGCCGAGAAACTTTATTCCCTCTTTCAGCAATATCCTGGCATCACTACCGACAGCCGGAAGATCCCTCCCAAATCGATCTTCTTTGCTCTTAAAGGTGAGAACTTTGACGGAAACAAATTTGCCGCTCAGTCCCTGGAACAGGGTGCTGCGTTTGCGGTGGTGGATGATCCGGCAACAGTCCAGGACCATCGGTACATCCTGGTCAATAATGCCTTGGAAAGTTTGCAACAGTTAGCTCTTTACCACCGGAGACAGATTACGATACCGGTGATCGGCATCACGGGAAGCAATGGAAAAACCACAACCAAAGAGTTGATCCATGCCGTTCTTTCTTCCCGATACCAGACAATCGCTACTTCCGGAAATTTCAACAACCATATTGGGGTCCCTCTCACCCTCTTGTCAATCCGGCCCGAGACCGAAATTGCTGTGATAGAGATGGGGGCGAATCACCCCGGGGAGATTGCCTTCCTTTGTGAACTGGCCCGGCCTGCGTATGGGCTCATTACCAACATTGGCAGGGCTCACCTGGAAGGGTTCGGCGGATTTGAAGGCGTTGTCAGAACCAAAACAGAACTCTACACATTTCTTAAAAACCATGCCGGTGAGGTTTTTCTCAATGCAGATGATGAACTATTGTCGAATCATGCAACACGATTGTCTGCGATTACCTATGGGTTAATCCCTGATGCCGGAACATCGGGAACGATAGTTTCGGAGAAAACCACCGCAGAGGATGGGAGGTTGGCTGTGGAAATTACCTTCCCTGATGATGAAAAAAAGTTGGTACGGTCAGCACTGTTTGGCTCCTACAATGCGCTGAACCTATTGGCCGCCGCTGCCGTCGGGTTCCATTTCGACGTTCCCGTAGCGGATATCGCCGCTGCAATCGAAACCTACACACCTTCCAACAACCGATCCCAATTGCACAGAACATCGCATAACCTTCTTATACTCGATGCCTACAACGCGAATCCGAGCAGCATGGATGAATCCCTCCAGGAGTTCAACCGCGTTTTCAAAACAGGGAAAGTGGTGATCCTCGGCGACATGCTCGAGTTGGGCCGAGAGACGGAAGAGGAACATCTGGGAATTCTGAAACTTATTGAAACCTTGTCCATCGACCGTGTGTTCCTCGTTGGCCCTATCTTCAAGGCCCTCAACACCAACCATGAGTGGAATTCATTTGAAAACAGCCAGGAAGCAGTTGCATGGTTTAAGAATAATAGCCTCACTGATGCCAATATCCTGCTGAAAGGATCACGGGGAATCCACCTGGAGGAGATCGTGGAATGTTTATAGACACAATAGATCACAATAGAAAACAGTAGAACTATTGTGCCCTAATGTGCCTAATGTGGTAAAACCTGAACCGGAGCGAAGGGAAGCTCGGCGAAGCCAAACCCAAAACCCAAAACCATATTTAAAACTTCCCTTAATAACCTAATTTCCTAATTTCCTAATTTCCTAATTTCCTAATTTCCTAATGACCTAATTTCTTAATTTCCTAATTTCCTAATGACCTAATTTCTTAATTTCCTAATTTCCTAATTTCCTAATTTCCTAATTTCCTAATGACCTAATCTCCTAATGACCAATGACCAATGACCCCTAAAACCGTTTACCACGTTCTCGGCCTGATGTCAGGCACCTCACTCGACGGACTCGATATCGCTTTCTGCCGGTTCGAACACATCGAAGGGAGATGGAATTACCAGATCCTCCATGCCGAAACTGTTCCCTATTCCAGCGAGTGGAAGAGCCGACTTCAGCACCTCGACAAGCAATCGGCCGGTGATCTTGCCTTCGCCGACTCCAACCTGGGGCACCTGATGGGCCAGATGGTAAAGGACTTCATCGACAAACACCGCATCAACCCCGATTTTATTGCCAGTCACGGCCAAACAATTTTTCATAGCCCGGGCGAGCGTTGGACTACCCAGATTGGCAAAGGAGCTGCCATAGCCGCCGAAACTGGAATTCCTGTTGTGTGCGATTTCAGATCAACCGATGTGGCACTCGGTGGACAAGGAGCACCCCTTGTTCCAATTGGAGATCAATTGCTCTTTACCGAATACAACTATTGCCTGAACCTTGGAGGATTTGCCAACATCTCCTTTGAACAAGGAGGTAAACGCATCGCCTACGACATATGCCCGGCCAACATGGTGCTCAACACGCTCTCCGACATAGCAGGAAAACCCTTCGACGAAAACGGAGACCTTGCCCGCAACGGGATTCTCATTCCCGATCTCCTGGAAAAACTAAACCAACTCCCCTTCTACCACCAACCCCCGCCAAAATCCCTAGGTAAAGAGTGGGTCGATGCCCACATCCTCCCTCTGATCACGGATACGGGATACGGGATACGGGATGCGGGATGCGGGATACGGGATAAGGGATACGGGATTCGGGATATGGGATTCGGGATCCGGGATGCGGGATCTGAAATCGCGGATCGCGGATCGCGAATCGCGGATCTTCTGCATACTTTCTGCGAGCACATCGCGATCCAAGTGGGAAAGAACACTGGGACGAATCGAGTAGACATATTACTCATTACAGGTGGGGGAGCCCTAAATACCTTCCTGATAGAGAGAATCCGTCACCATGCAGCCCCGGAGGTCGTCCTTCCCGATCTTCAGACGATCCAATTCAAAGAGGCGCTGATCTTTGCATTTCTCGGGCTTCTTCGATGGCGGGGTGAGGTCAATTGTCTCTCTTCGGTAACCGGCGCCGCCAAAAATAACATTGGCGGGGCGATTTACCTTGGATGACACTATACAAGTAGCTCTGCGAAAATCAGCGTTTAATTTGCGAGAATCTGCGAGAAAAAAGAGGCATTTTTTAGTACTTTTGTATAACCTTATACCTGTTTTCCCGATTAATGGTAAAAAACATTATGACGGTAACAACAATTGATCTCTACAACATCCTGAAAAGCAGGATCGGAGAAAAGGAAGCAAAAACGCTGGTTGAATTTGTTGAACTACAAGTGGATAAAAAGGTCGAAGAACAAATGAACGAGATCGCTTCAAAAGAGGACATTTACCTTGTAAAAAAAGATCTTTTTGATGCCAGGTCAGAACTGCTGCTCACAATCGAGAAAGTCCGTTCCGACATGATCAAGTGGATGTTCATTTTCTGGGTAGGGCAGGTTAGTGTGACTGTGGGGCTGATTTTGCTGGTCGTAAAATGAACTACAGGGAGACATTGTCGTGGCTCTACAACCAGCTTCCGATGTACCAGCGAATCGGGGGAGCAGCTTACAAAGCCAACCTCGATAATACGATCGCCCTGTGCAACTTGCTGGGGAATCCCCAAAACTATTTCGATTCAATCCATGTTGCAGGCACCAACGGAAAAGGCAGTGTTTCGCACATGCTGGCCTCAATCCTGCAAGAACATGGGCTGAAAACCGGGCTTTACACCTCTCCTCACCTGCAGGATTTCCGTGAACGGATCAAGGTGAACGGCGAGATGATCCCTAAACGGAAAGTGACCGCTTTCGTTAAGAAATACAAAGAAGATTTTGAGAAAATCCAACTCAGTTTTTTCGAAATGACGGTCGCACTGGCATTTGACCACTTCCGGGAAGAGGAAGTAGACATTGCCATCATTGAGGTAGGCATGGGTGGCCGGTTCGACTCCACCAACATCATCACTCCACTGGTCTCGGTCATCACAAACATCAGCTTCGACCATACACTATTCCTTGGAGATACCCTGGAAAAGATAGCCATTGAGAAAGCCGGGATTGTCAAACCGGGAGTACCCTTAGTGATCGGCGAAACCCAGCCGGAGACGGAGAAGGTGTTTCGTGAAAAGGCTGAAACAGTAGGGGCACCAATCACGTTTGCAGATCAACTTACAGGATATGGGATACGAGATACGGGATACGGGATACGGGATACGGGATGCGGGATACGAGATACGGCATCGGGCATCCCTTTCCCCCTCGGCGGCAGCTATCAGGGAAAAAACCTGAAAACCGTCCTGGCTGTCATCGAGACCCTCAATTCCCAGTCATCCGGCATCCGGCATCCAGCATCCAGTCATCCAGTCATCCAGTCATCCAGTCATCCAGTCATCCAGTCATTCAGCATCCGGCATCAGACAATCCGCCGAGGAATTGCAAATGTTATAACAAATACAGGGCTGAGGGGTCGTTGGCAGATTCTCTCTGAACATCCTTTAACGATCTGCGACACGGGTCATAACGAAGCCGGCATCCGTGAAGTAGTGACACAGTTGAGCCAAACGCCGCACAAAAGCCTGCATATGGTGTTCGGGATGGTCAACGACAAGGAGATTGGACACATCCTGGCGTTGCTTCCGACAAAAGCAATCTACTATTTCTGTAAACCAAATATCCCCAGAGGGCTGGATGCCATCGAGTTAAAGAGTCAGGCCGGGATGGTAGGGTTGAAAGGAGATGCATTCCCATCCGTTAGGAAAGCTTTGGCGGTTTCACGCAAGGCAGCAAGACCTGAGGATCTGATCTTTATTGGCGGTAGTACGTTTGTGGTGGCGGAGGCCCTCTAAGTTCGCTGTTTGTCTAGATAATCTCAAAGATCAAAGAATTTATTTTTATTAATTTTGATCGAACACTATTTTTAGTGCATGAAGTCAATATTGCTTTTTACCAGTTGCCTTTTTCTCTGTTATTGTTCAACGGCACAGGAACTTCCCGATACCGCATTCTCCTTCCCCATCAGGCAGGCAGCCTATCAGCCCGGAACAGGCCCATTGATATTAGTTGATGAAGCGCATAACAACACGCACACCTTAAACGGGCGGTTCTTTGCTTTCGGTAAACTGCTCCGACAGGATGGTTACCGGGTTCTCCCACTCATAACTCCAATCCTAACCCCTGAGTTGCTGAGTTCATGCGGCATCCTGGTGATCGCCAATGCACTCGATTCATCCAACCTGGGAAACTGGGTCCTCCCTACACCTTCTCCCTTCTTAAAAGAGGAGATCCAGACTATAAAAGAGTGGGTGAAAAATGGGGGCAGCCTCCTGTTAATTGCCGATCACATGCCATTTGCCGGTGCCGCTTCCAAATTGGGAAAAGTTTTTGGGTTTGAATTTATCAACGGATTTGCTTTTTTCGTTGAAGAAACCTGGCCTCCGATAGTGTTTGCAGCTGATTCGGGAATGCTTCCACCATCACCCGTTACAGCTGGGATTAAAGAGTATGAGCAGGTAAAGAGGGTCGCAACATTTACAGGTTCCGCCATCTATGTCCCCGACCTTGCCACACCCGTATTGAGTTTTTTGGACGGGTTAACGTTGCAGCCCGATACAGCCTGGGTCTTCTACAACTGGACCCCATGGGAAAACCTGGGAAGATACCACCAGGGGGGTATCCGTAATTTCGGCAAAGGGAGAGTTGCCGTTTTCGGTGAAGCCGATATGTTCACAGCCCTGATTGTCAACAACTCTGTTGCAGTGGGTTTCAACTCCCCTTATGCAAACCAGAATGCCCAATTCACCCTCAACCTGATTCACTGGTTAGACGGAATAGAACAGTATCAGGGGGAAATAAAGGATTAGAGGTTTCCTAATTTCTTAATTTCCTAATTTCCTAATTTCCTAATTTCCTAATTTCCTAATCCCTCTCTTCTCCGGCATCAATAGCGAAAATACCACCGCCATCACAAAGGCAAATACAAAACTGGCCAAGCGCTCCGACACCCCGGTATCGGCTTCAAAGAAGTTCTTCCAGATGATGGTTCCGGTGGTTCCGCAAACCAGTGAGGCGTAAACCCCGGCGCGGGAGACCCGCTTCCAGAATAGTATCAATAGCAGAGCCGGACCGAAACTCGACCCAATACCCGACCAGGCATAAGATACAAGACTATATACGGTATCGGTAAGCGAAATTGCCAATAGAAATGCAGCAATGCCAATAGCCAGCGTCAACAGTTTGTTCAACAGCAGTTTTTGCTTGTTGTTCATCAGCACGCGCCTGAGTTTTCCCACGATATCTTCTCCCATGGAGGAGGAAGATACGGTAAGTTCTGTAGCAGCCGTCGACATCATGGCCGAGATCACACCCGAAAGCAGGAATCCCGCAAGGATTGGATTGACCAGTGTGAGGACCATCACGGGGAGTATCTTCTCCGAATCGGCAGCCAGCTTCGCCTCCTCATGCCCCAGGTAGCCGTGCTGGACAAAGGCGATCCCGAAGAGTCCGATCAGAATGGCTCCGGCATAAGCAAAAACCGTCCAGGTAGTAGCAACCCATTTCGCTTTTATTACATCCCGATCATTGCGTATCGCCATCATCCGCGTGAGCAACTGCGGCTGCCCGGTGTACCCAAAAGCCCAGCTCAGGCCACTCAGAATGAACAACACCGCTGCGAGACCTGTTTTCCCTTCAGTAAGAGATAGGTAAACCGGACCGGCATCCTCGATGCTTTGAAGAATCAAAATGTCGTAGGACTCTGCGATGAACAGTGCGATGATTGGAAATACTACCAGAGTGAAGATCATCAGAACTGCCTGAAAAACATCGGTGACTACCACAGCAATAAATCCACCCATCATGCAGTAGGTGATCACGACGACAGAGCCGATGATCACACCCCAGATTGGGTCCAAGCCGAATGTCTTCTGAAGAACCTTTCCAGCGCCACTGAATTGTGCGGCTATGTAAAAAAGGAAGAAGAAGATAATGATCAGGGCGGATAGGATACTGATGTTCTTTTCCGCTCCCGGAAACCTCCTGGCGATCAGGCTCGAGACAGTCATAGCGCCCGTCTTCTCCGTCTCCCGCCGCAGCCGTTTTGCCATCACCTGCCAGATAAAGAGGATCCCGATCACACAGCCCAATGCTACCCAAATGGCGCCGATCCCTTCGGCATAAGCATGACCAGTAAGCCCGAGAAGAAGCCACGCCGACTCACCCGTAGCACGTTCCGACAAAGCGAGAGCGGTCCCGCCAAACTTCTTGCCACCAATTACAAATTCTTCGTTGGTCTTCGCCCCGCGGGAATACCACCAGGCAATACCCATTGTGGCGGCGAGATACAGGATAAAAACTACAATCATATGACAAAGTTCGAATTACGAATTATAGTTTAATTCACTACTTACCTATTTTCCTAATTTCCTATTTTCCTACCCTCGCACCTCTCATCCTCCCGATATCAGATGCAGCACCTGCACATCATCACCCTCCGCTATCGCGGCAGAATCATACTGAGGTTTTTCGATCAATTTCCCGTTTATCTTAATAACCAGCATCTTAAACGTAAAATTCTTCACCTTCAGCAACTCCGAAACCGTAAGCCGATCCCCCTTCAACTCCTCAACTCTGTTGTTAACTGTTATTCGCATTTCAATGCTCTCTTTTTGCTGAATCCGGCTACCGGATACCAGATTAATTCTTAATTCGTAATTCGTAATTCGTAATTGATAAAAGTATCTCCAACACCACATTCGCCTGCATATTCGCAACCATTCCCACTCGTGGTGCCAGAGGAGGCAGTTCTTCACTGACCTCACTTAACTCATCCCCGCAGATATAGAGATTATCCGACTTCCGCAGATGGATCAATTCACTCTTCCCCCATCCCGCCATTCCAAGTCCCACCACAAGAGGCTTCCCGGGAAAAAACCTTAGCATCGTTTCGATCAGCATCTCCTTCTCTCCAGCCCGATCAAAAGCTTCAACCACAACGTCACACGAAGAGAATACAGCCGGGATGTTCCCTTTGGTCAGCTTCATCGCCAATGCTTCCACCATGACAGATGAATCTATTCGCCGGATATTTTCCTTCAATGCTTGTGTTTTTAGCAGTCCGATCTGATCCCTGAAAAAATATTGCCGGTTCAGGTTACCTTCACTCACGCTATCAAAATCGGCAATGATCAGTCTTCCAACCCCTACCCGGGCCAATGCAACCGCACAGTTCGATCCTAACCCCCCGCATCCGGCGATGCCGACAGTTTTTGTGGAGAGGATGGATTTTATCTGGTCGAAAGTCATATTACAAAAATAATAAAAACCCCGTACCCGATCCGTTATGCTTAAAAAAACATATCGAACTTTTTGATATTCTTCTATTTACCCTCCCATTTTTTTCTAATTTTGCCGTTAAGAAAACCATAAATGAATCCTCATATGAACTTCGAAGAATTCAAGAAAACACACAAACTACTCAAACAGTACAAGTATACCTGGGCCCCGATTGACAAGGGCTACAACAACCGCACGGTTTACATCAACGTGGGCGACCTCGAGGTAAAGGAGAAACCTGTTCCTAAGGAGATGAAAGAGAAATTCATCGGCGGCAAGGGGTTTGACCTTCGCTTGCTGTGGGATGCCACCAAACCCGACACCAAGTGGGACGATCCCGAGAATGAAATCGTAATCTCAGGAGGCCCATGCTGTGGGATCACACAGTACTCTGGTTCGGGTAAAGCCATCTGCTGCGCCATCAGTCCGCAAACCGACATCGTTGTCGACTCCAACGTTGGTGCATTTTTCGGCCCCTTCCTCAAATTCTGCGGATTCGACGCCCTCGAACTTCAGGGAAAGGCGAATGAAGAGATCCTGATCCTCTTCGATGAAGCACGCGAAGTGATCGAATTCTATGAAGCCGGCGACCTGCCTTCCGATAGCCACGTGCTGGCGGAAGAGTTACACGAGATGCTCGCCGATCCCGAAAACGAAAAAGATAAATACAATGTATCCGTCGTCTCCTCCGGAACCGCTGCCGAGCACTCCCTGATAGGGATGCTGAACTTCAGCTTCTACGACATCAAACGGAAAAAAGTGAGGCTGAAACAAGCCGGACGGGGCGGAATCGGAACTGTTTTGCGCGACAAGAAGATCAAAGCCGTGGTAGCCCATGTGAAATCCATCGGAGGAAACCGAAACAATGTGGTCGACATGGAGCCTATCAAGGAGCGCGGCCGCACCTTCAACAAGGAGATGCGCGAGCTGGATGACAAACAGTGCGAAATGAAGAAAAAAGGCACTGCCCACCTCACCAACATCATGAATGACTATGACCTGCTTCCGGTCCATAATTTCAAATTTGGAAGCCACCCCGATGCCGACAAGATCACCGGCGATGTGTGGATGTCCTACTTCACCCAGAATATCCCCGACGGATGCTGGGTAGGGTGTAACATGGCCTGCGCGAAAGGCGTAGACAACTACTTACTTCGCTCCGGCCCCTATGCCGGTGACCGGGTGATCGTAGATGGCCCCGAATATGAGACTACCTCTTCACTGGGTTCAATCGCCGGAATATTTAACCCCGACTTCACCATCGAAGCCAATTTCTATTGCGACACCTACGGCATCTGTACCATCACATGGGGAACGATCCTTGGATTCTTGATGGAATGCTTTGAGAACGGCATCCTGAATGAAGAACGCACTGGCGGACTAAAACTCAACTTCGGCAATGCCGATACAGCCATGGACCTGCTGCACCAGCTATCAAAGGGAGAGGGTTTTGGCCTGATCGCCGGACAAGGTGTTCGAAAGATGAAAAAGATCTTCGCCGAAAAAGGCTGGGGCGATCCTCAGTTCATGCAGGACATTGGCATGGAAAACAAAGGACTGGAGTATTCTCAGTACGTTTCAAAGGAGTCGCTGGCCCAGCAGGGTGGCTATGCGATGACAAACAAAGGGCCGCAACACGACGAAGCGTGGCTCATCTTCATGGATATGGTCAACAACCAGATCCCTACTTTTGAAAAAAAGGCAGAAGCCCTCCATTACTTCCCGATGTTCCGTACCTGGTTCGGTCTGGCAGGATTCTGCAAACTCCCATGGAATGACGTAGAACCCGAAACCAATGCACAAGCCGATGAACCGGCAAAAGTGCCTGAACACGTTGACAACTATGTTACGATTTTCAATGCCGTAACCGGATGGACCGTTGACAAAGAGGAGATCGTAAGGCAATCGGAACGGGTCTACAACTTCCAGCGGATATTCAACATACGCCGCGGGTATGGTCTCCGTAAACACGACGCACAGCCTTACCGCGCAGCCGGACCTGTTACCGTAGAAGAATATGAATCACGGGCTGAACGGTATGACAAGCAATTGAAAGAGATCCTGAATGTGGATCCCGAAGGAAAAACCACCGAAGAGAAGATGGCGATCCTGCGCGTGCACCGCGAAGACCAGTATGAGAAATTGCTGGATGCAGTTTACGAACGACGGGGCTGGAACAAAAATGGTGTCCCGAAGATCGAACACCTGAAAAACCTCGGCATGGACCTGCCGGAGCTGCTAGAAGTTGTGACTCCGCTTCAGAACTAACAGGACAACCCCTCCCCTGAAGGGGAGGGAGCAAGTCCCCTTTAGGGGATTTAGGGGTTACAATTGCATTTGTAGTTTAACCGAAAGCTACATCTAACAGCATCATAGTAGCAAAACCAAGCATTGCTCCGATTGTAGACAGATCAGTCTCATTCCCGGTTTGTGATTCAGGTATTAATTCTTCGACGACAACAAAAATCATTGCTCCTGCCGCAAATGAAAGGGCATATGGCAATAAAGGAGTAACAGTCAATACCAGATAAGCGCCTATAACACCGGCAATAGGTTCAACCACACCGGAAAGCTGACCATAATTAAATGCTTTTAACCTGGACAAACCCTCTCTGCGAAGAGGAATTGAGATAGCTGCACCTTCAGGAAAATTTTGCAATCCAATGCCAATAGCCAGGACAATTGCTCCTGCAAGCATACCAACATCCGGATTATTTGCCAGCGCTCCAAATGCAACTCCAACAGCTAACCCTTCCGGTATATTATGCAACGTTATGGCAAGTACAAGCAATATACTCCTTTGCCAGGATGTTTTGATTCCTTCGGCCTTGTCAGTAGACAACCCCAGGTGCAGGTGAGGTAAAATTTTATCTATCAGAAGTAAAAAAGCTCCTCCTGATAAAAATCCAATTACCGCAGGCAGCCAAGGAATGTCACCACTGGCTTCCGACATTTCTATCGCTGGCTTAAGCAAAGACCAGAAACTGGCAGCAATCATTACTCCAGCGGCAAAACCCAGCATTGAGTTTAAAATCTTTTTATTGATAGTTTTAAAAAAGAAAACCATTGAAGCTCCGGCTGCCGTAACAAACCAGGTGAAAAGTGTTGCTCCCAGCGCAAGCAGTATCGGATTATAATCAAGTAACCAATCCATTTTTATCATTGGTAACCTATATTGAAGAAAATTGTCTGCAATATACTTCTAAATTCCAACTTTTAACTTCTAACTTGCATTCGTAAATCGTACTTCGTAATTCGTAATTGATTTAATGGCATTTATCGGCTTTCATAAACGGATAGGTAAACTCCGTAGCTGGGATCATCGTCTCCTTGATGGTTCGCGGATTGGTCCAGCGCAACAGGTTCAGGTAGCTTCCCGATTTATCATTCGTTCCCGATCCTCTTGCTCCTCCGAAAGGCTGCTGACCAACTACAGCTCCCGAAGGTTTGTCGTTGAAGTAAAAGTTACCCGCTGCATATCGTAAAACCCGGCAAGCCTGGTTCAACGCCTTACGGTCGCGTGAAAACACTGCCCCCGTCAATCCATATGGTGAAGTTTGATCACAAATTTCCAGGGTCTTTTCAAAATCATTGTCTTTGTAAACATAGACTGTGAGTACTGGTCCAAAAATCTCCTCTTCCATCGTTTTAAAGTGTGGATCGGTAGTCAGGATCACCGTAGGCTGGATGAAATACCCTTCCGATTTGTCGCCCGTCCCTCCGAAGATCACGGTGGCATCCGGCGATTTCTTTGCATAATCGATATACCCCATAATGTTGTCGAAGGATTTCTCGTCAATCACAGCATTCATGAAGTGATGAAATTCCCGCACATTGCCTACCGTTACGCGGGAGAGCATCTCGCCAACCTGGTCGTGGATACCGTTCCAAAGCGACTCAGGAATATAGGTGCGGGATGCCGCCGAACATTTTTGCCCCTGGTACTCAAACGCGCCACGAACCATGGCAACAGCAACTTCTTGAGGATCGGCCGAAGGATGTACGAAAATAAAATCCTTCCCGCCTGTTTCACCTACGATGCGGGGATAGGATTTGAAGTTTTCAATATTGTCTGATGTCTGTTTCCAAATTTGGTTAAACGTTGAGGTGGAGCCGGTAAAGTGGATACCAGTGAGGTCGCGGTGACTGAGTACCTGCTTCCCAATAACGCTGCCCGGCCCCGGGATGAAGTTAATGACTCCGTCGGGCAACCCTGCTTCCCTGAATATGTTCATCAGGAAATAGTTGGATAACAAGGATGTGGTGGCAGGCTTCCAAACCACCGTATTGCCCATCACCACAGGTGCCATGTTGAGGTTGGAGGCAATCGCAGTGAAGTTGAACGGGGTAACTGTAAAAACAAATCCCTCCAGAGGCCTGTACTCAAAACGATTGATGATCCCGGGCGACGAATGTGGCTGATCTCCGTAAATCTCAGAGGTGAACCGGGCATTGAATCGCAAAAAATCAATGGTTTCGCATGCCGCATCAATCTCAGCCTGATACACGCTTTTCCCCTGCCCAAGCATCGTGGCGGCATTGATCAATGGGCGGTATTTGGTAGCCAGCAGTTCAGCGGCCTTCAAACTGATCGATACCCGTTCAACCCAGGAGATGTTCTCCCATTCGGTATGAGCCTTTTTGGCCGCATCAATAGCCATCTGCACTTCAGCCTCCCCGGCCATGTGGTAGTTTGCCAAAACATGCCGATGGTTGTGTGGCATAACCACCGTTCCCATCTTCCCTGTCCTCACCTCTTTCCCTCCAATGATCAAAGGAATCTCTTCCCGATTGGCACTCAGTTTGTCGAGCTCTGCACTCAGTAATTTCCGCTCCCGCGATCCGGGAGAGTAATTCAGCGTCTTCTCATTGGATGGACGCTCAAAAAATATTGCTGCGTTATTCATTGTAGTCTGGTTTATTCGCTTTTCGCTTTTCGTTTTTTCGTATTTCAGTTACTTTGCCCACAAAATTACGATTAATTTTCGTTATGTCGTTTCATGCATATCGCTTCATTCATTGCTTTCAATCTCTTTTCTTCTCGATTTCAGAAACAACGCACTGAGCATCAACAACAGGGAGGATCCAGCCATTCCAAGGAATGCGGATGCTACCATCAGTTCGACAACCACAGGGAAGATACCCAGGGCAAGGATATAGATCCAACAAAGATACAAATTTATTTGTAACTATTCTAAATAGTGGATATGCACAATTTAACATATCGTTATTTAGCTTAACTTTGCCTGAAATACGATGCAATGACAACCAAATTTGAATCAAAACTCGACAACATCCAGTTACATTATAAGATATGGATGGAAGATTCGACAGGGAAAGGCATCCTGGGTGACGGGAAATGGCAGATGCTGAAGCTGATCGAAAAGAAAGGTTCCATGAAAGCGGCCTGTGATGAATTGGGGTATACCTATCGCCGCACTTGGGGAAACCTGAAGAAGATTGAAGATTTTTTTGGCTTTCCGCTGCTCGAAAAACACCGTGGTGGCGCCGAGGGCGGCAACACACAACTCACGCCAGAAGGGAGACGGCTTGTCAAAGCATTTGACCAGTTTCATTCGGGTGTCGACCGGGTTATCCAGGAAGGATTTACTGCGTTTATTAAAGAACTTCATGGTTGAAACGAAGGGTTATGATCACATTTGACGAAGCACTGGACTGTTTACTTGCGAATGCCGTACCCCTGGGAACCGAACAAACTCCCCTTACCTCATCTCCCGGACGGGTTTTGGCCGAAGAGATCCGCTCCGACATCGACATGCCTCCCTTCAATAAATCAGCCGTAGACGGCTTCGCCTGCCGGAGAGAGGACATAGGCCTGCTAGAAGACCGGGACGTACGGGCGCGGCATGCCGCGCCCACACAGCACGCACCAACATCGACGGAAAACACCGATGTACGGGCCGGGCATGCCCCGTCTCTACGGGTGATCGAAACCATCCCCGCCGGAGCGGTTCCCAGGCACCCCATCGGCCCGTACCAATGTGCCAAAATCATGACAGGCGCCATGATCCCTGAAGGTGCCAACACGGTCATCATGGTAGAAGACACCGAAGAGCTGTCCGATGGGACTATCCGCATTACAAAAGAATCCTCATCTCCCAACATCTGCCACAAAGCGGAAGATATCCGAAAAGGGGATCCGGTTCTTGCAAAAGGGATCCTGATCACACCCCAGGCAATCGCCGTTCTGGCTTCCGTTGGGGCAGTCAATCCAACGGTATTTAAGCAACCGGCTGTTGCGGTTATCTCTACAGGAGATGAACTGGTCGAGCCACATGAGTTTCCATGCCCGGCAATGATCCGCAACTCCAACTCCTCTCAACTGATTGCCCAGTTGGGTCAGATGAAGCTGAATGCGATCGACATGGGAATCTCTGGAGATTCAAAGGATGCATTATATGAGAAGATTGATGAGGGCCTCAAAAGATCTGATGTACTCATCCTCTCCGGAGGGGTATCCATGGGCGATTACGACTATGTTCCCGCCATCATGAAAGAACTTGGCATCAAGATCCTATTCAAAAGCGTTGCCGTCCAACCCGGACGCCCAACAGTATTTGGCCGCAAAGGCTCGGGTTTCGTCTTCGGACTGCCGGGCAACCCGGTCTCTTCGTTCGTTATTTTTGAAGTTCTGGTGAAACCCTTTCTCTATAAACTGATGGGCCATGACTTCACCCCTCGCCTGATTCGCCTGCCTCTGGCGGCGCCTATCCGCAGGAGAAATAAAACCCGCAAAGCCATCCTGCCGGTCTTTATTCGCAACGGCCTGATTTTTCCCGTCGACTACCACGGGTCGGCACACATTCACTCCTATATCCATGCACACGGACTAATTGCCGTGGAAACTGGTATCAATGAACTTAACCAGGGAGAGCTCCACGATGTTCGATTGCTATAACCGGAAAATCAACTACCTGCGAATCAGCATCACCGACCGGTGCAACCTCCGGTGCCACTATTGCATGCCGGAAGAGGGAGTCCCGCTGATCGGTCATGATAAAATCCTCCACTACGAAGAGATCGCTGAGGTTGTAAAAGAAGCAGTGGCGCTTGGGATCAACAAAGTGAGAATAACAGGCGGCGAGCCATTGATTCGTAAAGGGATGGAGAAGCTGGTGGCCATAATTGCCGGAATCCCAGGCATCAGCGACTTCGGAATGACCACCAACGGCATCCTGCTGGAGAAATTTGCACCTCTTCTCAAAACAGCCGGACTGCATCGGGTCAATGTTAGCCTTGATGCCATCAACCCAACAAGTTACAGGGAACTCACCCGGGGCGGTGATGTGAATCAGGTCCTCCGGGGAATTGAAGCAGCCCGACAGGCTGGCCTCACGCCGGTAAAAATCAACTGCGTGGTGCAAAACTCATCCCAAGAGAAGGATGCCAGGGAGGTGAAGGAGTATTGCCGGGAAAATAATCTTGAAATTCGGTTTATTCACCAGATGAACCTCCAACACGGATGTTTCACCACCGTGGAGGGAGGCGATGGAGGCGATTGTTCCCGCTGCAGCCGGCTCCGTCTCACTGCCAATGGGAAAATCAAACCCTGCCTGTTCAACGATATCGAATTCGACATCAAGGAGCTGGGCATCCGGGAAGCACTACTGCAAGCTATAAACCTGAAGCCGGAAAAGGGATCCGTGAATACGATAAACGCATTTAATAATATTGGAGGATGATACCCCCCGGCCCCCTAAAGGGGGAGTAAGTCCCCTTCAGGGGATTTAGGGGCAAAAAACCTGAATTATGAAAGAACTCTCCCATACGGATTCCTCCGGCAAAGCAAACATGGTTGATGTGAGTAATAAAACTACTCAACTTAGAACAGCGACTGCCAGCGGCCATATCACCCTTTCGGCCAAGACGATCCAACTTATCCGCGAAAACCAGATGAAAAAAGGGGATGTGCTCACCGTTGCCGAGATTGCTGGTATCCAGGGCGGAAAAAAAACCAGCGAGTTGATCCCCCTCTGCCATCCGCTCCAGATCACAAAACTTGATGTGAAGGCCGAACTGGATGAGAAAGGAGTAACTATTACATCCACGGCAAAATGTATCGGACAAACCGGCATCGAGATGGAGGCACTTACAGCCGTTTCCGTGGCGCTACTCACCATTTATGACATGTGCAAAGCCGTAGATAAAGCCATGCTGATCGGTGAAATTAAATTACTCGAAAAAACTAAAGAAACAATAGAACGCTGATTACTCCAAAAAAATGACACAAATAAAAGTTCTCTCTGTCAATATCTCGGAAAAGAAAGGGACCATCAAACATCCTGTTCCCTCAATCAACCTGACAGCCAACGGCGTGGAAGGAGATGCCCACAGCGGCCCATGGAACCGTCAAGTCAGCCTTCTGGGCGTCGAAAGTATCCGGAAATTCGAACAGGAAGCCGGTCGCAAAATCAACTTTGGAGAGTTCGCCGAAAACATCACCACCGAAGGTCTTGAGCTATGGAAATGCCAACCCCTCGACCGGTTTGTGAGCGATGATCTCGAACTCGAAGTCACCCAAATCGGTAAGGAGTGCCATGGCTCCTCCTGCGCCATCTTCAAGGAGGTAGGAAACTGTGTGATGCCGAAGGAGGGGATCTTTGCCAGAGTAGTGGGCAGTGGGCAGCGGGCAGCGGGCACTAGCCTCCAATACAAGCCCAAAATCTTCTCCGCCCGCATCATCACCCTCTCCGACCGAGCTTTCCAGGGAGAATACGAAGACAAATCAGGTCCGCGGATCCAGGAACTTCTCACGTCTCACGTCTCACGTCTCACGTCTCACGTCTCACTGCTTCCCGACAACCCCAACCTGCTCCGGAGTAAGTTAACAGAGGCAATCAAGGAAGGCGTTGACTTTATCTTCACCACTGGAGGAACAGGGATTGGTCCACGCGACTTCACCCCCGACGTGGTTAAGCCACTGCTCGATAAAGAGATCCCCGGCATCATGGAGATGATCCGCACAAAATACGGAGCCGAAAAACACCAGGCACTTCTTAGCAGAGGCATCGCCGGAGTAGCTGGCGATACGTTGGTTTTCACACTTCCCGGCAGCGTAAAAGCCGTAAATGAATATATGCAAGAGATCATGAAGTCGTTGATGCATATGGTATATATGCTGCATGGGTTGGACGCGCATTAAGAAATGGTGAACCAGCAACCAGCAAGGAGCAATTTGTGACGACAAACACCTTTTAACGTTATATAATTACCTTTCATCGAAAATTTCGTGAATTCCAAAAAAATTATATGTAGTTTTGAAACACGTAATATTTTTTAATCCTGAATTGTGCTTTCTGGTTAATTACTTGTGAACTTTCCTCTGATGTCACGCTGTTACTACCTGCTATTGCTGATCTGTGTCGGACTGATTCCCGGCCAACTCTTTTCCCAGGATGCCCAAAAGGAACTGGATAAGGTCTATGGACTGGATCAGACACTCTATAACGGGAAGAAATATACGTATGTCATTCTTTATAGTACCACAGGACATCAGTACCTTATTACTCCACAATATTCTTATGGAAGCGTGACCATCAAAGGAACCCGCTATGAGAACACCTTCCTCAACTATGACATTTTCAACCAGCAGCTGTTACTAAAATACCTGGATGCCACAGGTGCGGCAATTACGCTTGAAGTTTCAAAAGCCTGGCTTCAGGGCTTCAGCATGGCAAACAAGAATTTTGAGTTCCTCCACCTGGAGAAGGAGCCCTCTTTCTACCAGGTGTTGGGTGAGGATTCGTTGAAGATCCTCTACTTTTGGCGTAAAGTTCTGGACCTGGAGGCCGTCGTCGGATCTGCAAACTATATCTTTAAAAAACCCATCAGGGACTCATTTGTCTTAATGGACGGACAACTCCTCCCATTCAGCTCGAAACGAAGCTTTATCCGTCTTTTCGGCCCGGAAAACAAGTCGGAGATAAAGTCGTACATGCGCAAGAATAAAATCAAGATAAGGAAATCCCCGGATCAGGCCATGGAGGGATTGATTAAATATGTCGCCAACATCAGGTAATGAAATGAAACTACTCCTCTTCCTACACCTGTTGATTGCTGGCTATTCCTTACCGGATCAGGGCCCCGAAACCATGATCTCCTGTCACTTCAACAATGCTTCCTTCACTGAGTTCAGCCAGTACGTCTACCGTGAATCCGGAGTGACTATCTATTTTCGTGAATCCTGGGTTGAGGATCTCAGGGTGACCATCGATGCTGAACAAATCAGTGTACTGGCTGCCACACAAATGGTCCTGAAAAACACCAACCTCGAAGTCTCGGTGTGGAACAATAACCTCGTTATCATGCCAGGGGAACTACTCCCCGACAAGTTGCCGCGGTTCGACAGCCAGCAGATCTCTTCCGACACTTCCGATTTGGGATCCGGAACGATCACCCAAAGCGAGGAACGCTACCTCACAGGAAGAAAGGCTGATGTCATGCAAACCCTCACGGTTGGGAAAAAAGGAGTTACCGGAAGAGGTTTAAAGGTTACCATCCGCGGCCTTATCACCGAACAACAGACCGGAGAGGCGATCATTGGCGCCACAATGTTCCTGGAAGAGACCAAAACAGGGACAGCAACGGATATGAATGGCGTGTTGAGCATGGTAGTAAAACCTGGCACCTATACCGCTGTTTTTGCTTATATGGGATTGGAGAGTGTCAAATATTTCCTCGAAGTCCTCTCCGACGGGGATTTCCAGATCGAGATGAGAAACTCGGCAATCCAGATGAAGGAGGTGGTCGTATTTGGCGACCGGCAAATGAATATCCGGTTCAAAGACCCCGGACTGGAAAAGATCTCTGCCAAAGCAATCAAAGAGATCCCCATGATGATGGGTGAACGCGATATTCTGAAGGTTTCGGAGATGTTGCCGGGTATTGTCACGGTGGGTGAAGGCTCGGCCGGACTCAACGTCCGTGGCGGCAACTACGACCAAAACGCATTCTATCTCAACAGAATACCGATTTACAACACCTCACACCTCTTTGGCTTCTTTCCCGCCATCAATGCCGATATCGTAAAAGATTTCTCGATCTACAAAGGTTATATCCCATCGATGTATGGAGGACAGCTAAGCTCGGTATTCAACATCATTGGCAGGCAGGGAAACCGTAAACGGTTTACAGCACGAGGCAGTATCAGCCCGATAGCGGCCAACGTTTCGGTGGAAGGTCCGATAAAAAAAGAGGTGGGATCTTTTATGCTTAGTGGTCGCTACCTATACTCCGACTGGGTGTTAAAGATGATCGACGACCCGGTGATCCGCACCAGTAAGGCGGGATTCAATGACCTCTCCGCCTCCTTCAACTACGACTTAAAAAAGAGTAAAATATCCCTCTTTGTCTACCATAGCCAGGATAATTTCAAACTCGCCGACATTAACTCCTATGCCTACTCTACCAATGGCGCTTCGATCAATTTCAGCCACTATTTCAGCAGTTCGCTTCGTGCCGACTTCTCGGTAGCAGGATCTCAGTATTCCTTTAACACGGTTGACCAGCAGGTGCTATCGCTGGCTTATCAGCACGCCTATACCATTGGAGACTACCGGGTGAACGCCGACTTTACGCACGACATCCTTTCCAACAATACGCTTCAGTATGGCGGCGGGATCACCTTCCTCCACCTCAACAGGGGTACGGTTTCTCCTTATGGTGAACCATCCCTGAGGGTGCCGGTGGAACTTGGCGAGGATCAAGGAGTTGAAAGCGCTCTCTACATCTCCGATTCCTACGATATCTTACCCTGGATGAACATTTCGGCCGGACTCCGGCTTACTCTCTTCAACCCTCTCGGTCCGAAAACAGTTTACACTTATTATCCCGGAGCGCCCAAAGACCCTCGCTACATTTCAGACACGTTGCATTATGGCAACGGAGAGGCAATAAAATGGTATTTCGAACCGGATATCAGGGCGGTGGTGAATATGCGCACTGATGGAAACGGGACTGTAAAGGTCGCCTTCAACCAGATGCACCAAAACCTTTTCGTGCTAAACAACACCATCGCACTCTCGCCCAATTCGCAATGGAAACTGGCTGATTACCACATACCTCCGGCCCGCAGCCGCCAGGTCTCTGCCGGCGTGTTTCGTACCTTCCCCAAGCTAGGATGGGAGGCTTCCCTCGAATTCTACTACAAGCGAACAGTAAATTATCCCGAATTCATCGATGGCGCCGATTTCCTTGGCAACCCGATGGTGGAAACTGCTTTGCTGCCCGGAAACCAGAATGCCTACGGACTTGAATTCCTGCTCCGCCGCAGCGGGCGAAGACTGGAAGGATGGCTGGCCTATACCTTTTCGCGTTCAATCGTGAAGGTAGATAGCCCCGACCCCTGGGAACGCATCAACAACGGACTTGCCTACCCGGCAAATTACGACATACCCCATGTGCTGAACACAGTAATCAATTACCATATCAGCCGAAGGGTGACGGCTTCCGGAGTTGTCACCTACCAAACCGGAAGACCTGTGACCTATCCCGTATCAGTCTATTATATCAATGGAATTCCATTCGTTGATTACTCCAACCGCAATGAATACCGCATCCCCGATTATTTCAGGGTCGACCTCTCTCTTACAATCGAAGGGAATCTCAAACGGGAAAAATTTATGCATTATGCCTTGATATTCAGCGTGTACAATTTGACCGGACGGGACAATCCATATTCCGTCTATTTTACCCTTGAGGATGGCAAAATCAAGAGTTACCAGTATTCAGTCATTGGGGTCGCTGTACCCATGATCACATTACTGTTCAAACTAGGAAATTATGCGGCTGACTAATCATATCCTTCTCATCCTTGGCTTGTTGCTGCTCTTCGCCTGCATCAAACCATACGATCCTGTGATCGACAGTGATATGGAGAATAAATATGTGGTTACGGGGTGTGTCACAAGTGTTGAAGGCTGGCAGGAAGTCGAAGTTTCCATGTCATCGCCCATCGAATCTCCTACGTATATCCCTGTTGAAGGGTGCTTTGTGATGATCGAAGATGACAAGGGAAACCAGTTCCCACTCCACCAATACATGCCCGGACATTATCAGGTGTGGATGAGACAAATAGACCTCACTCCCGGAACCTCTTACAAAGTCAAGGTTGTAACCCGCAACAATGAAGTACTTGAATCGGAATTCGATCAAATGTCACCCGGCCCGCCAATCGACTCTATCTATTATCACATCGAAGACAAACCCACATCCAATCCTGATATCTACAACAGAGTCATGCAGGTCTATGTTGACCTGAATGCCATTGGTGATTACAGTCAGAATTACCAGTGGGAGATTGTAGAGACCTGGGAGTATGAAGCTGCTCATCCGTTAGAATATTACTTTGACGGCACACATCATGAGGTGATCCCCCCCGATTATACCAACAAGGTTTGCTGGAAGACATCGCTGGTGAAGAACGTCTTTACGGTCTCCACCAAAAGCCTCTCACAGAACATCTACAACCAGTACCCCCTGCAAACACTCGACGGGCATACCTCCCGCCTGGGAATCGGTTACAGCATGCTTGTCAAACAGCTTGCCCTGAGCGAAGGAGCCTTCAATTACTGGGAAGCGTTACGCATCAACAGCAACGAACAAGGGGGCCTGTATGAAAAACAACCGTTCGCCATCAAAGGAAACGTGTTGAATGTAAGCAACCCCGAAAAAGATGTTTTGGGATATTTTTACGCGGCATCGGAGTCATCGAGAAGATATTTCTACCAGGATATAGAAGGGATCGTGCTCGATTACAGCAATGAATGTTACGAATCAGGGTTGGGAAAATTCGGTTTCAGAGAGTACTTCCCAAGGGAGTATCCGATCTACTATTATTTTAATGAAACAGGAATGCTGAGAATCCTGAATGTCTATTGTGTCGACTGCCGTTGTCAGGGCGGAACAATAATTAAACCAGATTTTTGGCCAAATTAGTATGAACAGATATCACACCCCATATTATTTTTTGTTATTGGCACTGCTGTCAATATGCCCGGGGCTGAAGGCACAAGATCTTCTCCCGGATGCCGCAGGTGAACGGATCGAGGCAATCACCGATAGAACACTCTATATATCGGGCGAGCAGATCCTCTTTTCTGTTGAGGTTAGTCATCCCGATGATTCAATTTCCAACGAGTTCAGTCTTGTTTTCTACTGTGAACTGATCTCTCCCGACGGAAATCGCATTGCAGGGGGCAAATACCTTCTTCAGAATTCCAAAGGCGTGGGTTCCTTAACCATTCCAGAGGAGACAATATCCGGTCTTTTTTTTCTGAAGTTTTATACGCGCTTCATGAGAAATATCAGTACCGGGGAGTACACATACATCCTGCTGAAAATTGTCAATCCATTTAAGACAGAGGTGCTTCAGGGCAATGAGGCAATGGACTCTACCGCATGGAGAAACAACACTTCAGGAACCCGTGAAGAGAGCCTTTCCCTGGCATTCTTATCCGGTGAAAAGAAATTCTCTCCTCGCGAGGAGATTCAGTTGATCCTCCGTGAAGAGTCAGGGTACAAATCGTCATCGGCGCTGTCTCTCACTATAGTTCCTGAGTTTACCTATCAAGGTCTCTTCCTCCCGGATAATGCAAAAAATGACACAACTCACAATGGCTTCTACTATCCTGAAACCCGTGGCATCTCGCTGACGGGACAATTAATCGTAAAAGAAACCGGGAAACCTCTCCCTGGCACCAAAGTATACCTCTCTATCATCGGTGACAAAGATATTCTGGTGGACCGAACCGATTCGAGCGGGAAGTTCTATTTCGCCCTGCCCGATTATTTTGGCTACAAGGATCTCTTTCTTTGCACGGAAGACTTGCCCGACATCACCCCTGAACTGTTTATCGACAATGATTTCTGTTCCAAACCGGTATCCCTTCCATCCCTCCTCTTTACCCTGAATCAGGAAGAGATGAAAGCCGCCTATAAGCTGGCTGTGAATTCCAGGATTACATCAATGTTCACAGGGAATCAAATCACAGGCGACTCGTTGGAAGAGGGGATAAGCACCTCCTTTTACGGGAAACCATCTGAAGTGGTAGTCCTTGAGAAATATATCGACCTGCCGGCACTTGAAGAGTATTTCACCGAACTCGCCGTGAACGTGAAGGTAAAAAGGGAACAGGGAAGAAAGCGGTTCAGGTTCCTGACAGACCTGGCTGATATGCGTACGTTTGATCCGCTCGTACTGGTCGACTGGGTTGCCGTTGATGATATGGACAAGATCCTTGCAATGTCGCCACTCGACATCGATCGCATCGAACTCGTAAATGCCCCCTATGTGAAGGGAGACATCACCTATGGGGGAATCATCAGTTTTGTGTCGAAGAAAAACGACTTCGCTGGCATCGACCTGCCGACCTCGGGAACATTTTTAAACTATCCCTTTCTGGAAGAGGTCGTTCCAACCACTGATATCGATACTTTTCCAAACAACATTCCCGATTCCCGCAATACCATTTACTGGAATCCAGCCATTCAACTGGATGATGACGGCACCGCCAAAATCTCCTTCACCGCCCCCGACACGCCGGGAAAATATATCATCCTCATCAGGGAAATGACCCCGGCCGGCGAAATTATTTTAACGAAAGAGACGATCGAGGTAACAGAAAATTAGTTTCAGGTTTTTTCTTATTTTCTTATTTTCCTAATTTCCTAATTTCCTATTTTCCTATTTTCCTATTTTCCTAATTTCCTATTTTCCTAATTTCCAATTTACATTCCTCATTCGTAATTGACTATATGTTTTCTTCCGCCAGCAGCTTCGGCTCATACCCTCCACCATTTCCGCCCTCCAGGTTGTATTGATAGAGGCTTACCAAATCGATCGCCGAACCACTCCAAACGCCGGGAGTGATGATCAGGTAGGTGCGTACATCATTGCTGCACTGGCTTTTATCGATCCATGTTCCGGAATTGGCGTAAATCCCGGTATACACAGGCCCGTTGGGATAAACCTCCAGCATGGCTTCGTGGGTATGTCCGAAGCCAACGATCTTGTAAGTTTTGGGTGCAAACGAAGGATCCAGGTATTCCATCTTTGCTGCCGTGTACAGGTCGCTGTGGCCGTTCCAGATGGCATGAAAACAGCAGGCGAGCGGATAAGGCACCAAATTGTTAAGTTGTGTCTGGTTCCAGAGATCCTCAATATTGGCAGCGTACATCTCTTCAACGCCATAAAACGACAACGGAGTGGGATACCCGTTGATTCCTCCCATCAGGATATTTTCGGCAAACTCGTTGGGGATGGTCATGCCCAGATGATAGATCGTGTACCAATAAGCAAGATTCCATGCCGCCTTGAATTCTACTGAACCCGCCACCTCTTCTCCCTCTTTCAGCACGCCGGGATGCTCCATCGTTCCCTGGGCATAAAGCCGGGAGATAAAGTATCCGGGAGGGAGCATATGTCCAGGGTTGACAAGAGGTTGAGGACAGTTAAAGAAATCGTACCGATGTCCGTGCTCCATTACAATCTCCGGAACAGGAAGATATTTTCCAAGACCCATCGTGTCACTTTTCCAGATTGTTCCGGGAATGATCTCCTGCAGCACTTCATTGGTGAGGAACATATCGTGATTCCCATGCACGTAGATCAGGTCGATTGTGCTGTTGGCTGCAATCTCTTTGAGTTTTGCAATAATCTCACTGTTCACCGGATTGTTGGCGACAGCCAGAAAGTACTCCCGCTGATTGGAGATCCCCGATTGCGGGTCAAACGGATTTAGTGTATACGGGACGATCCATTCATCGAACAAATCTCCCAAAATCACCACCTGTTTAACCTGGTTGCCCGTATTGATAAAGTCCAGCAAATCATACAACGCCGTTCTGTTCTCGCCAAACCAACCATATTTCAACGCTGTTGCTCTTGCATCCCCCATGTGAATATCGCTGATCACAACAATGGAATTCCTGGCAGTAGAATCCAGGGGAGAATCACTCCTGAAAAGTCCGGGATGAACAGACATCGTTCTAAGTTCCAGCTTTTCATTTGATGGAAAACTTTTTCCGGACATGGAGACGACTCCGGATGTGATGGTCAGAAAATACTGCCAGCCAGGCTTCATTGCGAACTCAGGGTCGAAAACTACCAGTATTTGTCTGTTTAACACCAAAATCTTAATGAAGTTATCGAGGGATCCGCTTTTGTCGGAGAACTGGATATTCCCCGGCACAGAGACAGAATCCAGGGGTTCGTTGAATTCCAGCTCAATGGATCGGTCGAAACTGGAGACGGAGTAATAGAGGTCGTGTTTAAGCGTCAACTGGGGAAATGAAACCTCCAGATTGGGGGGTTCGTACTCCTGTTTCTGCTTCTTGCAGGATCCCATAAAAATTCCAATGGTCAATACCACCAAAATCCAAAGAAAAGATCGGTCGATTTTCATGCTTTTGAGTGGTTCGTGATGTAAATCTACAATTTCCTCCCACCGTATTTTGCGGGGTCACCCTTATAGCCCAATGCTTTCCAGTTCATTCTGTTTGCCCCTGGGCCATGACAAGCCCCACACTTCAAAGCATTCCCTTTGGGGGCGACCATATGGTTGATCGGCCAGAACATCTTGGTTTCAATAAATCCAAAAGAGCCGGAATAATCCAGATTTACCTCTTTCATTCCCAATTGTGAAGCAGCATCCCAATCGTAGGTTTTCCAATAGCCACCCTCGCCAAACAACTTTGGAATTATCAGGTACCGGTTCTCCTTATCGTAAATCTGCTTCCCCTTCATGACTTTAAAAGGATAAATTTTTGCAGTGGAATCATTCAGATTGCCATTCAGCCGATTTAACAAGACAACGCCCGAGGTATCGTCTAGTCTATCCCCAGGAAGATAGTATGCTGCAGAGCCTGAATACCACTGATAATCAGGAATGACATTTGATGCCCATTTGAAGTCGCCTTTCATTTTTGAATAGGTCTCTAATCCGTCAGCTCCTTTTTCATTCTCTTTCATTCCCGCGGTGGACCAATCCCAATAAATTTTCGTTGGCATCTTGCGGGCAAATGCAGGGATATGACAGGTTTCACAAGCAACATGATCCAGATGCGCGGTGATTTTCTGGTTTTTATGAATGGTCCTTTGATCATTATCATGACAATCAGTGCAAGAAATATGATTTACTCCTTCCGCCATAGAACCATGGCTTGCCCCTGATATCTTGTGACTCACCGTATTATGGCAGGCGGTACATTCAAATCCCAATCCGCCCATGTGAACATCTAAATTTTTATCGGCTGAAAGCAGTGTACTGTCCATATCGCCATGCTTGATGCCGGTACCTCCGCCTCCGTTGAAATGACAAGCTCCGCAATTGGCTTTTGTTGTAGGCCCAACACTTTTTGCTGCAGCCAAAAGATCAGTTCCTGCTGCAGGCATTCCTGCACCGGTCGGAGTTTTTTTATACTTGCCTGTCTGCTCATGACAAACCAGGCAATCAATATTTTCTGTATTCGAAAAATCGAATGACCCGTCTTTCCATCCGTATCCGGGATGACAACTGGTACAACGTGCATAATTGGAAGGGAAAGCGATACAATAATTATTGATCAGATTAATTTTTCCAATTTTCATCTTGCTATGGCCAGGAACATCAAAGGCGTCGCCCGACCAGTTCCAATGCCGGGTGTGAATAAAGTCATCCGCCACATCTTCATGGCATTCCAAACACCGTTTCGTCACATCCTGGGGCCGTTCAAAAGGTCCTTGAATAATGTCACTGTGGGATTTACCTCCTCCTCCCACAAAAGTCATCCCCATGACTACCAAAGCAACCAGAGGAATAATCAAGGTCCAATTTGTCTTAATCATTTGATTTTTAATTTGTTAAATATGTATTTACATAAAAGTTACATGTTAAAAACAAGTATACAACATTATATTGAATTAAACAATAAAATCACTAAGATTTCAACAAATTGACCTTGTTGAGTAGGGGCTGGTGATGGAGCTAATAGTACTGTCTGGGCTCAAACCAGCGACATTTGGAGTCCCCCTAGACAACAAAAGCCTCATAGATCGTTAATCTACAAGGCTTTATCTTGATTGTCTGTACCCCGGGCGGGACTTGAACCCGCACGGCCGTGAAGCCACAGGATTTTAAGTCCTGCGTGTCTACCAATTCCACCACCAGGGCATCGAAAAAAACCCTCAGCAGAGGGCTTTTTCTCAGAGCAGAAGACGAGACTCGAACTCGCGACCCTGACCTTGGCAAGGTCATGCTCTACCAACTGAGCTACTTCTGCGTTAGGGGGTACAAAAATAAAAAAAAATCAGAACAACGCTACTTTTTTTCCAGCAATTTTTTAATCTCATTCAGTTTCATCAATGCCTCCACCGGCGTTAGCGTGTTGATCTCGGTATTCAGGATGTCCTGCTTGATCTGTTCCAGCAGCGGATCGTCGAGCTGGATAAACGACAGCTGGAAGCCGGATGACCCCTCCCCGACCCTCCCCTGAAGGGGAGGGAGCAAGTCCCCTTTAGGGGATTTAGGGGTTGCCGCAGCGCGGATCCCGGATCCCGCATCTGCTTGCTGTCCATGAGAGGACTCAAGCTGACCGAGCATCTCCTCAGCCCTCTCCAGAACACTGGCAGGCATCCCAGCCATCCTGGCCACATGGATACCAAAGCTGTGCTCGCTGCCTCCGGGAAGGATCTTCCTGAGAAAAAGAACCTGGTTGCCAATCTCTTTGATCGAGACATGGAAGTTTCTGATCCTGCCGAAGAGGGTCGCCATCTCGTTCAACTCATGGTAATGGGTTGCAAAAAGGACTTTTGGTTTGAACAGCGGATGCTGGTGAAGGTATTCGGCAATCGCCCAGGCAATGCTGATTCCGTCGTAAGTGCTGGTGCCCCGGCCAATCTCGTCGAGCAGGATCAGGCTGCGGTTGGAGATGTTGTTGAGGATACTGGCGGTCTCATTCATCTCTACCATAAAGGTGGATTCGCCCGAAGAGATGTTGTCGGAAGCACCTACCCGGGTGAATATCTTGTCGGTGAGGCCCAGGTCGGCCGATTCGGCCGAAACAAAGCAACCTATCTGGGCCATTAGCACGATGAGAGCTGTTTGCCTCAGCAGGGCCGACTTCCCCGACATATTCGGGCCGGTGAGCATGATGACCTGCTGGATCTTGTCGTCGAGCGACACATCGTTGGCAATGTACTCCTCTCCCGGCTTCATCTGCCGCTCGATCACGGGATGCCTCCCTCCTTTGATGTCGATGGCATAGCTGTCGTTGAATGTGGGCCTCCGGTAATTGTTCTGGCGCGAGATAAAGGCAAAATTCACCAGCACATCCAGCCTGGCGATGGCGTTGCTGTTCACCTGAACAGGCTGGATATAATCCATCAGAAAAAGGATCATCTCCTGGTAGAGGTTCATCTCCAGCGTCATGATCCGCTCCTCAGCCCCCAGGATCTTCTCTTCGTAAACCTTCAGCTCATCGGTGATATAGCGTTCCGAATTGACCAGCGTTTGTTTCCGGTGCCACTCCTCCGGCACCTTCTCCTTGTGGGCATTGGTCACTTCGAGGTAATACCCGAATACATTGTTGAAGCCGATCTTCAGGGAGCTGATGCCGGTTCGTTCCTGTTCCCGCTGCTGGATCTTCACCAGGAAGTCTTTTCCCGAAAAAGCCAGCGATCTGAGCTCATCCAGCTCTTCCGAAACACCTTCACGGATGATATTTCCTTTTATCGCCAGCGCCGGAGGATCAGGGTTGATCTGCTTCTCTATCCGCTCGCTCACAAGCGCCAGGTGGGTCAGCAGCTCCCCCGCTTTCTTCAGTCCGGTGCAATCGGCTGTCATGCACATCTCTTTTAACCGCTCGATGGCATCGATAGCCCGTTTCAGGTGGATCATCTCCCGGGGGTTCACTTTTCCCACTGCTACTTTTGAAATCAGCCGCTCCAGGTCGCCGATCTCGTTGAACTCCTTGCGGAAGAGGCCGATCAGTTCAGGCTTCCGGGCAAAGAACTCCACCACATCGAGCCGCTCTTCAATCGGTTGCCGGTTTTTCAGCGGCAGTACGATCCAACGGCGCAACAGCCGGGATGCCATGGGAGAGACCGTTTGGTCCAGCACCTCATTCAACGTTTTGGCATTTTCGTGCGGAGTTTGCAGAAGCTCCAGGTTGCGGATGGTAAAGCGGTCGAGCCACATGTAGTGATCCTCTTCGATGCGGCTGAGTTTGCAGATATGCTGAACCTTATGGTGCTGTGTCTCCGAAAGGTAGTGCAGGGCCGACCCCGCGGCAATGATCGCCTGTTCCATGTTCTCCACCCCAAACCCCTTCAGCGATTTGGTCCCAAAGTGTTTCAGCAGGATGTCGTTGGAAAAATCGGGTGTGAAGACCCAGTCGTCGAACGTGTTGATATAAAATTTATCCCCAAACAGTTCAATAAGCTTCTGCCGTTTGCTCTTCTGCACCACCACCTCGCTGGGACGAAAACTTTGGATCAGCTTGTCGATATATTCCAGAGATCCCTGTGCTACATAGAACTCTCCTGTTGAGATATCCAGAAAAGCAACGCCCAGAATCTTCGGCTCCAGGTGGATCCCTGCGAGGAAGTTATTCTCTTTCTGCTCAAGAATTTTATCATGGTATGAAACCCCTGGAGTGACCAATTCCGTAACGCCACGTTTCACAATGGTCTTGGTCAGCTTCGGATCTTCCAGCTGGTCGCATATCGCTACCCGGTAGCCTGCCTTCACCAGCTTTGGCAGGTAGATATCCAGCGAATGGTGTGGAAAGCCGGCCAGCTCAACATAGGCAGCCACCCCGTTAGCCCGGCGGGTAAGCACAATCCCCAGCGCCTTCGAACTCTTGATCGCATCCTCGCCAAAGGTCTCGTAGAAGTCCCCCACCCGAAACAGCAGCAGTGCATCGGGATACTTCGCCTTGATGGAAGCATACTGACGCATGAGCGGAGTGTCGGCTATTTCTTTGTTTGCCATTCGCTGTTCGCTATTCGATGGTTACCCCTAAATCCCCTAAAGGGGACTTACTCCCCCTTCAGGGGGTTGGGGGGTATTTGTATTTCAAAAGTACACTTCCATGAGGGAACCATCAAATTATGTTGATAACTCGGTAAAAATGCAGGATTATACGTAATTTTGAAACCGAGACTCCAAACCCCCTAAAGGGGGCTTACTTCCCTTCGGGATCACCCCCAAACCCCCTAAGGGGGCTTACTCCTCCCGATGGGAGGAAATTCCTGCGAAGCAGAGTAAGTCCCCTTTAGGGGATTTAGGGGTAAAAAGGGGATTTAGGGGCAAGTCAGCTATGCGTAAACTAACAATGTCCGATCTCAACCGCCCCTCCCTCGCCGACTTCAAGGCGAAGCCGAAACTCCCCATTGTGATTGTGCTCGACAACATCCGGAGCCTGCAAAATGTAGGTTCCATTTTCCGTACAGCAGATGCCTTCAACCTGGAAGCTATCTTTCTTTGTGGCATTACAGCTACACCGCCTCACCGTGAAATTCACCGTACCGCACTGGGAGCAACGGAATCGGTTACGTGGGAATATTTTAAAAATACCCTGGAAGCGGTAAATTTTTTGAAGGGAAACGGATACAATGTGGTTGCCGTGGAGCAGACTGATCAAAGCATCACCTTGGCTCATTTTGCAGCACAAGAGACCACACCTCTCGCGCTTATTTTTGGGAATGAGGTACATGGAGTTTCCGAAGAGGTCATCAGGGAGGTAACTCAGGCCATTGAAATCCCTCAGTTCGGGACCAAACACTCCCTTAATGTAGCTGTATCGGCAGGGATCGTGATTTGGGAGATTTGCCGTGATAGGTAAAAATTGTTGTGAAAAATGAAACTATGGAAGAAAGTTTACGTAGAATATCATAAAACTTTTCTAATTTTACTGTGTGAAACATAAAAAAATAGGGACAAATAATTATCAATCAATTAATTAACACTTATTGCTTAATTAAATTTTAATTAAAACTATTTTTATTTAGTTATTTTTTTAATATATTTGTTGAATCAGTAAACACTATTTAAATATAATCTAAAATTCAGAAGTATGAAAAAGTTTTATCGAAACTTATCCAAGGTACTGGTCGTCCTCCTCGTGGCACTCATACCTGTGCTGGCTATCAGTCAGGATGCAGCACCCACCGAGACAAAAAAGGCCAGGAACACTGCTCCTTCGTATAGCTATTGGTCGGTTCAGGCTTTTGGCGGTGTCATGCAGTTCAACGGCGACCTCTCCAGGTACCTGATTTTCAACTTTGCAAATGAAGGTTCGATGGGTTACAACTACGGGCTTGTCTTTACTAAACAGTTCACCCGTGTAATCGGTGCCCGTTTCCGCGTTGCACACGGAAAACTCCAAAGCCAGGTTCAGGGTAAATTTATCTACGACTTTGACAACGGAGAACCAACCAATCCAACACCACATTACCTCCACAAATCATTCGTAGCCTATCCATGGGAGACTGACCTGCAGGTGACAGTCAACTGGATCAACTGGATCATGGGTTACAAACCCGAGCGGGTATTCAGCTCATATGCCATCTTTGGCATTGGCGCCGATCAAACCATCGGTCACCGTACCGACCTGTTGCTGGCTGTGAATGATGCATGGATCGGAAGAGATGCTGCTGATGTTCCCAACGTAATTGGTAATACAAGCGGCCTGTTCAAGCACAACCTCGAGTTCAAGGTAGGTGCCGGACTTGGTTTCGATATCAACATCCACAAAAACTGGTCGATCAACCCCGAATTCTACTGGCGTTGGAGAGATGGCGACATCCTCGACATGACCAAAGGGGGTGCCAAGCAAATCAAGAATGACATGTACAGCAGCCTCACAATCGGTCTCACCTACAAATTCGGTTACCGCGGTGGCAACCTGAAGAATATGGAGAAGAGATACGCAGAGGTGAAGTATGAAGTAATACCTCCGGTTCTCTCCGAAAAGGGAGACTCTGTGGTTGTTACCATCAAAGGCACCTTCCCCGAAAAGTATTTCGCTCAGAAAGCTGCTATGTACTTCCAGCCCACTCTCACCTATGCCGGTGGACAGTATGACCTGCCCGCAATGCACCTGATGGGAGAAAAACTAACAGGTGACGGCACGATGATCAAATACAAAGAGGGTGGCACCTTTACCTACACCACGGTATTCCCCTACTCTCCTGAGATGAATACCTCGGAACTGGTTGTTGCTCCGATTATCTACGAAGCCAAAGAGACCATCACCCCGAAGAAAGATGAGATCAAGCTCAAAGACAAGTTCATCGTTCTTCCTTCCCGCTCACTGGCTCCTGGTGTGATCTATACCCCCACCCGGATCAGCAACGAACTCACTACCCTGATTGCCGCTCACGGTTATCAGAAAGAGGTGATCGTTTCCAAAACTGCCGTTCTCTACTTCCCGCAAAACCTGTTTAAACTCAACCTGAAATTCGGTTTGAACAAGAACGACGCTTCCAAACAGGCCCTGGCCGATATGGCTGCATTCCTGCAGCAAGGCTGGAAACTCAAGAATATCGAGATCGACGGATGGGCATCCCCCGAAGGAGAAGAGACATTCAACGTGGGTCTCTCCGCAAACCGTTCAACAACTGGAAACACCTACATGGTTGATCAGTACAAAGTCTGGGTAAAGGCTGCCAACAAAAACAACAAAGACAAGAAAGCTGTCAAAGCTGCTGTTGAAGCCGCCTCTGCTGATGTCAACTTTGTTCTCAACCACCATGGTCCCGACTGGAACGGATTCCTGAAAGAGATCCAGAACAGCAACATGGCCGACAAGGACAAGATTCTGAACGTGGTGAACTCCCAGATGAGCGAAGCCCAGAAAGAGCAGAAACTCCGCGACATGATCCTGATCTATCCCAACATTGAAGAGAACCTCCTGCCTCCTTTGAGAAGAGCTGTCATCAAAGCGAACCTGTATGAGCCTCGTCTGCTTGATGAAGAGATCGCAAGATTGGCTATCAACGAACCTGGCAAACTGAAAGTAGAAGAGATTCTTTACGCTGGCACCATGACCGATGATGTTGCGGTACAGGTGAAAATTTACGAGAATGCAGCCAAAATCTACAAGGATAACTGGAAAGCCCTGAGCAATGCAGGTGTAGCCAATATCGCAACCGGCAACTACAAAGCGGCTTTTGATTACCTCCAGGATGCCAATGCACTTGCCCCGAATAACGGCATCGTTGTAAACAACCTGGGTGTTGCCTATGCAAAATCAGGTGACCTCAAGAAAGCCGAAGAGTATTTCAACAAAGCCAAACAACTTGGTGAAAATGAAAATTACAACCTCGGCGTACTGATGATTCCGAAAGGCGACTACCAGAAAGCGGGCCAAATGCTTGCAAGTGCAACCTGCGATTACAACCTCGGTTTGCTCCAGCTGGTTTCCGGCAACACATCTGCCGCTGAGACCACACTGAAATGTGCTCCTCAAACAGCAGAGACTTTCTACCTGCTGGCAATTGTCGGAGCCAAGAAAGCCGACACGGGAATGCTCTATGAATACCTGATGAAAGCTTGTCAGAACAAGGATCTGAAAGCTCAGGCCAGGGGCGACCGCGAATTTTACAACTATGCAAATACTCCTGAATTCCAGAATATCGTGAAGTAAGGTTTACTGATGACCAAAAAAGGCTGATCCGGACGCGGATCAGCCTTTTTTTTATCCCTTTACCCGGGTGATACCAGGAGGGTAATCCTTGAAAATAAGATCGGTGATCCAGTGGTAATCCTCATCACGGTTCACAAAATCGACCCGGGAGGTCTCGATCAATAAAATTCTCCAGTCTGACTGCTGCTTCATAAACTCCAGGTATCCCTGCTGAATCTTTTCCAGATACTCAATCTGAATATTCATCTCATAGCTTCTGCCGCGGTGAAGGATATTCTGCTTCAGCTTCTCGGGCGTGAGAAAAAGAAATACCAGCAGGTCGGGCTTCGGAACAACGGATGCGACGATAGAAAAAAGCCTGTTATACAGAGTCATCTCTGCCGACTCGAGATTCTGCCCGGCAAAAATCAGCGACTTATAGATGAGATAGTCGGCTATCGTCACCGGCTCGAAGAGGCTGGGTTTGACAAAATGGTCTTTAAGCTGCTGGTACCTGTCGGCCAGAAACGATAACTCCAGCGGAAAGGCATACCTGGCGGGATCCTCATAAAACTTCGGCAAAAACGAGTTCTCTTCAAACTGTTCCAAAATCAGCGATGCCTGGCGGTCCTCAGCCAGCCTGGTTGCCAGCGAGGTCTTCCCAGCCCCAATATTGCCTTCAATGACGATGTAGTTGTACAAAAGGAATTAAGAATTAAGAATTAAGAATTAAAAAATCAAAGATACAAATCTATTTGGTGAAGAAAACCCTGACCTCTCCTTTATCCCCACACTCATCCAACAGCTGATCAATCGATTTTCCCAACTTCGGATGCACAAACTCCCCGGCAATCTCGGCCAACGGTACCAATACAAACCGTCGCTCAAGGATATGCGGATGAGGGATCGTCAACGCAGGCGAATCCACAATCTCTGAACCATAGAAGAGGATATCGAGGTCGATGGAACGTGAGACGTAAGACGTGAGACGTGAGACGTGGGACGTGGATCGCGTATCGCGTATCCTTCCCAATTTCCGTTCAATCTTCAGCAACACTGAGAGAAGTTCAAGCGGCGGAAGCATGGTGGTTACCTGGATCACCTGGTTCAGGAATGGCTCAGTTCCCTCCATTCCCCAGGATTCGGTTTCATAGATCGAAGATTGTTTAAGGATTGTCCCAACCTCCTCGCCGATCAACTCGCATGCTTGTCTCAGCATTCCCAGCCGGTCACCCTCATTTGAGCCGAGAGAGAGAAAAATATTGTGAACAATTACCTTCATGAGAAAATAGTAAAAAGATACGGGATACGAGATCTGCGATACGGGATTACCCCTAAATCCCCTGAAGGGGACTTACTCCCTCCCCTTTAGGGGAGGGTTGGGGAGGGGTTGATCCCGTATCCCTAATCGCGGTAAAGTTTTCTCAACAGATAATCCAGCTTCTCCCCATACTTAGGGTCAGTAGCCCAGCGTCCGGTAAGGTCGTGAAGAGTGAAGACGGTACCTCGCCTGACATGTCGGAACCGCTTGTCGACAGGTGCTGCGTTTAGCGGGTCAGTACTGGCGTAGGCTTTCAAGTGCTGGATATGAGCCCGGATGCCCTCTTCCATCGAGCCGAACCAATCCCCTGCTGCAGATGCGCTAACAGCGCCCAATCCGCAGAAGTTGTTCTGGAAACGACTTACCGATCCGTTGAATCGTAAAAAGCCGGTCTCAAGGCACATCTGTACAACGGCAACATCATAATTCACCCCCTCCAGTTGGCTCTCCGAGATATAGGTCTTCAGCAACCGCGCAAGGTAGATCGTATCCAGCGATCGGTTGTGCTGCAGCATAAAACTGATCAGCCCTGGTACCGGCTTGTATCCTTTGTCCATGATAAAGATCGAAGGGGCTGCTTTGGGTGCAGGCTTCGGGTCGATGGCACTCCCCTTGCGCCCACCCTCCTCATCTACTGCAGGGAGGGAAATGACCGGGATCAGAAAAACAAACAATAAAATAAAAGCCACCCTATGGAGCATCCGATATGAGTTGGTTCACCGCTGCAATGATAATGGAATTAATAGCGCCTCATAGCATGTGACCGAAAAAGCTATTCACAATTTTTTGTTAATTACTTTTATCTTTGTACAAAACTCAAAACTTACGCTATGAATTTCCTAAAAACCATGCTCGCTTCCATGCTGGGCACATTTATCACCGTTGTGATCCTTACGTTGATCGGATTCGCCATCATCATTGGCGTTATTATTGCCGCTACGGCCGAGGAGGAGGTCGCCATTTCGGGCAACACAGTCCTCTATCTCGACCTCGACAAACCCATCGCCGAGCGGGCTCCCGACAAGCTTTTCTTTCTCAACCCGATGAGTTCGGGGAACGCACTTGGCCTCGATGACATAGTAAAGAGCATTGCCAAAGCAAAAGATGATGCCAACATCACCGGGATCTACCTCAATACGGAAAATATCTCCACCGGAATGGGAACACTGGAAGAGATCAGGGATGCCCTGATCGACTTCAAGACTTCAGGGAAGTTCCTCGTCTCCTATGGAAATTACTATTCCCAGGCAGCTTACTACCTGGCTACAGCTGCCGATCAGGTCTACCTCAACCCCGAAGGTGGCATGCTCTTCAAAGGGCTCAACGCCCAGCTGATGTTCCTCAAGGGAACACTGGAGAAACTGGATGTCGAAGTTCAGGTAATTCGACACGGCAAATTCAAAGCGGCTACCGAACCTCTCTTCCTGGATAAGATGAGCGCCGAAAACAGGGAACAGATCACCACGATGATCACCGACATCTGGCATCAGGTCATCACCGACATCAGCGTGGCAAGAACGATTGAGCCGCAGGAGTTGAACAGGATTGCCGATGCCCTTCTGGTTCAGACAGCAGCCGATGCCGTGGAGTACGGAATGATCGACGGGGTTCTGTTCAAAGATGAGATGCTCGGTGAACTCAGAAATCTCCTCTCTATCGACAGTACAGCCAAGATTACTACCGTTTCTCTCGACTCCTACATCAAGGTGCCGGCCAGCCACAGATCTACTGCAAAAGAGAAAGTAGCTGTTGTGTTTGCTTTTGGAGATGTGGTGGATGGAGAAGGCACCGCAGAGAACATTGGCGGGGAGCGCATTTCACGCGCAGTAAGGAAAGCCCGTGAAGACAAAACTGTGAAAGCAATCGTCCTGCGGGTGAACTCCGGCGGCGGTAGCGCTCTCGCCTCCGAAGTAATCTGGCGGGAGATCGAACTTGCTTCCAGGGAGAAGCCTGTAGTGGCTTCCTTCGGGGATGTGGCAGCCAGTGGCGGTTACTACATCGGCTGCGCTGCCAACAAAATCGTTTGTGACCCTACCACCATCACAGGTTCTATCGGCGTTTGGGGCGCTATCCCCAACCTCCAGGGACTGATGAACAACAAGCTCGGGATCACCTTCGACAATGCCAAAACGAACGATAATGCCGATTTCATCCCGGTGATGAAACCCCTCACTCCATACCAGAGAGCGGTGATTCAAAAGGATGTAGACCATATTTATGACCTCTTCGCCGGACGCGTTGCCGCTGGCCGTCATATGACCGTGGAGGAGGTCGACAACATCGGCCAGGGACGGATATGGAGCGGTACAGAGGCTCTGCAACTCGGACTGGTGGATACCCTGGGCGGACTGGATGCCGCGATCAGCATGGCTGCCTCTATGGCCGGACTCACCGACTTTCGCATCACAGCACTTCCTGTGCTGAAAGACCCGCTTCAGCAAATCCTCGAACAGATCACCGGTAAATCCACTCCCGATATTTATATGAAACAGGCGTTGGGAGAAGATTACATCTACTACCAAACCATCCGTAAGATCAGGGAGATGAAGGGGGTGCAGGCGAGGATGCCGTTTGAGATTATGGTAAACTGAGGCGCGATAACCCCTCCCCAACCCTCCCCTAAAGGGGAGGGAGCAAGTCCCCTTTAGGGGATTTAGGGGCTTCCGCGGAGCGGAGCAAGTCCCCTTTAGGGGATTTAGGGGCTTCCCCGGAGCGGAGCAAGTCCCCTTTAGGGGATTTAGGGGTTATCTGCTATCTCATCGGATAAAGCTTGAAAATCTCCTCGCTCTTCATCAGGATGTCGATGTACTGGGCGCGTTTGTAAGCGAAGGGATCTTTCATATTTTTGCGGGAAAGCTTGCCCTGAAACTGTTCGATGGTCTCGTACTCTTTCTGCTGCATCCACTCTTCCAGCGATTTGAGAATGTTGCCGATTTGCCCGAAGCCATTTTTGTAAATGGTGCTTACCACCTGAACACAATCGGCTCCGGCCAGGATCATCTTGGCGACATCACGACCGTTATAGATCCCCGTGTTGGCACAAATGGATCCACGAATCTCGCCATAAAGCAATCCGACGTACCTCAGCGGTAACCTGTTATCGCCTTCGTTGCTGAGGTTGTAGGGGAAATGGTGTTTTTCCTCCTCCAGGTCGATATCGGGCTGGAACAGTCGGTTGAAAAGGACAAAGCCATCAACTCCTGCATAGTACATCTGTTGAATGACATTCAGGATATTGGTATAGAAGGGACTCAGCTTGACACTCACCGGTATCCGCAGGTTTTTCTTTACCTGCGTGATGACATCGAGTTGGTCATTCAGGATCTGCTTTCCCTCCAGCTTGAAATCTCCGGGAACGCTGTAAAGGTTTAGCTCAAGTCCATTGACGCCGGTCTCTTCGATCAGCCTGGCATACTCCACCCAGGTCTCATCGGCCACACAGTTGAGGCTGGCGATCACCGGTATGGTCACCGATTCAACGACAGTTCTCAGGTGGTGCAAATGCTCGGTTGGTCCGGCATGCTCGATATCGGGAAAAAGAGAGATCATCTCGGCATGCCGGTCGTTGTACTGGTTCAACTCTTCCGAAAGCTGCAGCCTCTCCAACTCAACCTGCTCTTCAAACAGCGACTTGTAAACGATTGCGGCAGCTCCTTCCTCCTCCATCTTCTGGATGTTGCTGATATCCTTCACCAGGTTGCTGGCGCCGATGATGACAGGGTTCTTGAGTTTCAACCCCATGTAGTGAGTGGTAAGATTAGCCATAAAAGGTTCTTTTAACAATTATCGTAAAATTTACATTTATCAAGTAACTATCCGCGATGACCCCTCCCCAACCCTCCCCTGAAGGGGAGGGAGTAAGTCCCCTTTAGGGGATTTAGGGGCTATTTTTCGTAGCTCATCTCCGCCAGCCTCTTGTAGTTTTCGAAACGCCATTTCGCGTTTTCTTCGGCTGCCTTGAACAGGATAGCGGCTTCGGCCGGGAAGATCTTCTTGAGGGAGGAATAACGAACTTCACCATCCAAAAACTCCTGGAATTTATCCCACTCGGGCTCCTTCGAATCAAGCTTGAAGGGATTCTGTCCCGCTTCACCCAATTCGGGGTTATACCTGTATAACTGCCAGTATCCGGCTTTTACGGCACGCTCCATCTCCTCCTGCGTCTTACCCATACCGGTTTTCATGCCGTGGTTGATGCAGGGTGAGTAAGCAATGATCACCGAGGGACCTTTGTAGGCTTCGGCCTCTTTTATTGCCCGGAAGGTTTGGGAGTTGTTGGCCCCCATAGCTATCTGCGCAACATATACGTATCCGTATGTCATTGCCATGGCGCCTAAATCTTTTTTCCGTACTTTCTTCCCGGATGCCGCAAATTTAGCTACGGCGCCTTCGGGGGTTGCTTTGGAGGATTGCCCCCCGGTGTTGGAATAGACTTCGGTATCGAGCACCAGGATATTCACATCCTCGCCGGAAGCTATTACGTGGTCTAACCCACCAAACCCAATATCGTAGGCCCAGCCGTCGCCGCCGATGATCCATATCGACTTCTTCACCAGGTACTGCTTCAGATCGAGGATATCTTTGGCCAGCTGACCTTTCTCTTTCTCCAGCAACGGAAGCATCTTGATGGTAGCCTCTTTCGAAAGGGTTGCATCGCCTTTTCCGTCAATCCATTCGCCAAATGCAACCAGCAGTTCGGCGCCCATCATGTTCTCCTTGATCGCCGCCCGCATTTTCTGGGCCATCCGTTTCCTGAGATGGGTAATCCCGATGGCCATCCCGAAACCGTATTCGGCATTGTCTTCAAACAGGGAGTTGGCCCAGGCCGGACCGTGTCCATCAGTATTCGCACGGTAAGGAGTGTAAGGAGCCGTTCCGCCATAGATGGAAGAGCAGCCGGTAGCATTGGCTACCATCATCCGCTCGCCATAGAGCTGGGTGATGAGCTTGACATAAGGTGTTTCACCGCAACCGGCACAGGCGCCCGAGAACTCAAAGAGAGGCTGGGAAAACTGGCTGTTTTTGAAGGTCTTGAACCTATCGGCTACATCGGTCTTGTAAGTCACATGATCGATCAGGAAGTCCCAGTTTTTGGTCTCCGGCATCTGGGAGCCCAGAGTTTGGAATTCAAGAGATTTAGTCTTCGATGGACACACTTCAATACAATTTCCGCAACCCGTACAGTCGAGCACGCTCACCTGTACCCTAAATTCGAGTCCGACAAGTTCTTTCCCAAACGCCTTCAGGGTGGTCATATCCTCCGGAGCGCTGTTCTTTTCGGCTTCATTGAGGAGGAAAGGACGGATGGCGGCGTGCGGACAAACATAGGCGCACTGGTTGCACTGGATACAGTTTTCGGGAAGCCACAGGGGAACGTTGACAGCAATGCCCCGTTTCTCTAGAACCGTAGTTCCTGAAGGGAACGTTCCGTCTTCGCGGCCAACAAAGGCGCTTACGGGGACATCGTCTCCGCGGAAGCTGTTCACCGGCTCAAAGATCTGCCTGATAAACTGATCGACATTCGGGTCCTCTTTGGGTGCGGTGATCTTCAGCTTCGCCCATTCGGCCGGCACCTTGATCTCTTCAACCTCTTCCCCTCTGTCGATCGCAGCCCAGTTCATCTTCACAATATTTTCACCCTTGCGGCCGTAGGTCTTCTTGATGGCTTTCTTCATCTGATCAATCGCCAGTTCGGCCGGAATCACCTGTGCCAGCTTAAAGAAAGCCGCCTGCATGATGGAGTTGGTGCGGTTACCCAAACCAATATCCTCGGCGATTACGGTGGCGTTGATGATATAAAATTTGATGTGGTGTTCGGCCAGGTATTTTTTCATCGCGTCGGGAAGCCGTTTTTTGGTCTCTTCGGCATCCCAGATGCTGTTCAGCAGGAAGGTCCCGCCATCCTTCAGCCCTTTCAGCACATCGTATTTATCGAGGTATGCAGGTACGTGGAGGGCAACGAAATCGGGGGTGTTGACCAGGTATGTCGAGCGAATTGGCTTGTCGCCAAAACGGAGGTGCGACACGGTGACGCCGCCCGACTTCTTGGAGTCGTAAGCGAAATAAGCCTGTGAGTATTTATCGGTATTATCACCGATTATTTTGATACTGTTTTTGTTGGCACCAACCGTTCCGTCGGATCCAATTCCCCAGAACTTGGCCGAATAGGTATCTTTCGACTCGATGCTTACCTCGGGAAGAAGTGGCAGGGAGTGGAATGTAACGTCGTCGACGATGCCGATGGTGAAGTGGTTCTTCGGCTCTTTCAGGGCCAGGTTTTTATAAACGGAGATGATCTGCGATGGCGTAGTATCTTTCGAACTCAGTCCATAACGGCCACCGATGATCATCGGGCGGTTCTCCCTATCATAAAACATATCACGCACATCCATGAATAAAGGTTCTCCGCCGGCGCCGGGTTCCTTCGTACGGTCGAGGACAGCAATCCGTTTCACGCTCTTCGGGAAGATGTCGAAGAAATATTTTGCCGAGAAGGGGCGGTAGAGGTGAACGGTGATCAGTCCTACCTTCTCGCCATTGGCATTCAGGTGGTCCACCGTCTCCTTGATCGTTTCGGTGACCGATCCCATCGCGATGATGATATTTTCGGCATCCGGGGCGCCATAATATAAAAACGGATGGTACTCACGGCCGGTGAGCTTATGAATCTCTTGCATGTAGTCGTTCACAATGTCGGGCACCGGCTCGTAGAAGCGGTTGATCGACTCTTTTGCCTGGAAAAAGATATCGGGGTTCTGGGCTGTTCCGCGTGTCACCGGATGCTCGGGGTTGAGCGCCTGGTTGCGAAACTCCTGAAGCGCTTTGTAGTCGATCAGGTTGGCGACATCCTCATTTTTAAACGCCTCGATCTTCTGCACCTCGTGGGAGGAGCGGAATCCGTCGAAGAAGTGGAGGAATGGGATCCGCGATTTGATGGCGCAGAGGTGGGCAACGCCGGCGAGGTCCATGATCTCCTGGATGCTGCCGCTGGCCAGCAGGGCAAAGCCCGTTTGCCGGGTGGCGTAAACGTCGGAGTGGTCGCCGAAGATCGAGAGGGCGTGAGCCGCCACCGAGCGGGCGCTTACATGGAATACACCGGGAAGAAGTTCACCGGCAATCTTGTACATGTTGGGGATCATCAGGAGCAGCCCCTGGGAAGCGGTAAACGTTGTAGTAAGCGTTCCTGCCTGCAGCGAGCCATGTACGGCGCCTGCGGCGCCGGCTTCACTCTGCATCTCTGCCACCCGCACCTCGTCGCCAAAAATGTTTTTCCGTCCGAAGGCAGCCCATTCATCCACATTTTCGGCCATGTTGGAAGAGGGAGTGATTGGGTAGATAGCTGCCACCTCGCTAAACATGTAGGCCATGTGCGAAGCGGCCTGGTTCCCGTCGCAAGTCAAATAGTTTTTAGTCTTTGAAACTTTCATAATATATTGAATATTAAATATTTAGGATCAGTGTTGTGAATTCCTTAACGGATGCAAAGGTACCAATTCTTTTTGGGAAACACAATTTTTTCTTACCCCTAAATCCCCTGTTAACCCCTAAATCCCCTGTTAACCCCTAAATCCCCTAAAGGGGACTTGCTCTCCTTCGGAGATGATAATTCATTAATTTTGGAAACAAATCAGAAATGATGTTCAGAAAGAGGTCGGTCGACAGGTCGATGTTTTATAATGCGTCGCTTGAGATTTTCAAGCGTGCAAAGGAATTGAGAGAAAACCTTACGCCTGCAGAGCAATTACTTTGGAGTAAGATTAACGCTGGCAAGATCAAAGGATATCGCTTTAAACCTCAGCATCCGATTGACAGGTTCATCGTTGATTTTTACTGTCATAAAGCCAAATTGGTCATTGAAATCGATGGAGAAGTACATGAAAATGACGAGCAGCTTGAACGCGACCGGGGCCGGTCCGCTGAACTTGAAGAGTTTGGACTGAAAGTACTCAGATTTTCAAATCAAGAAGTGCTTGAAACTATGGAAGATGTTTTGAAAATTATTAATCAGACACTATCAAACTCCCGCAGGAAATAAAGTCCCCTTCAGGGGATTTAGGGGCATCCCGCAGAGCGGGAGTAAGTCCCCTTCAGGGGATTTAGGGGCATCCCGCAGAGCGGGAGTAAGTCCCCTTCAGGGGATTTAGGGGCATCCCGCAGAGCGGGAAAAAGTCCCCTTCAGGGGATTTAGGGGTGGACTGGGATTTAGGGGTTATCGCGAAGCGAATAGACAATCTCCTTCACCCACTCCGCCCACTGACTATCAGTCCGGCTTTTGTTGAAGGTTGTCCAGGGAATCGGGTCGCCAAAGGTGATTCGGATGGGTTTGTCTTTCTGCTTCACCATCTCGTCCACCAGGTAGAGCATCTCGAGGTTGGCTTTGATGCCCAGCCGTTTCCGCCAGTTGGACAGGTTATAAAAGAAATTGGAATTTTGTCCGGATATATGCACAGGGACCACATCGCGGTGGTACCTTCGCGCTTTGGAGATAAAGGTCTTTTTCCATTCCAGGTCCCTGATCACTCCCCCTTTCTGCTTCCTGGAGACAAGTCCGGCCGGAAAGTACAGGATCACCTTTTCCGAAGAAAATGTTTCGTCGATAATTCTTACGTTATCCGTATTTTTCCCATGCTTGTTGATGGGGATAAAGAGCGGCTGCAGTCCGGGCACATTCATAAGAATATCGTTCACCGGAAAAACCAGATCGCGTCGCATTCTCCCCACCGCCTGCATCAGCGCCATCCCGTCGAGCCCGCCGAGAGGGTGGTTCGACGCTATGATATATCGGCCTGAGTAAAGATCCGGGATCCGGGATCCGGGATCCGGGATGACCCCTCCCCGACCCTCCCCTTCAAGGGGAGGGAGTAAGTCCCCTTCAGGGGATTTAGGGGTACCCGCGGAGCGGAGTAAGTCCCCTTTAGGGGATTTAGGGGTACCCGCGGAGCGGAGTAAGTCCCCTTCAGGGGATTTAGGGGTACCCGCGGAGCGGAGTAAGTCCCCTTCAGGGGATTTAGGGGTACCCGCGGAGCGGAGTAAGTCCCCTTCAGGGGATTTAGGGGTACCCGCGAAGCGGAGTAAGTCCCCTTCAGGGGATTTAGGGGTACCCGCGGAGCGGAGTAAGTCCCCTTCAGGGGATTTAGGGATACTCGCGAAGCGAATTAAGTCCCCTTTAGGGGATTTAGGGGTTATGGCGTATCGTGAAGTAATATCAGCTCCAAACTCCTTGAGTATTGCATCCACAAACTCCAGTCCCACTTTTTCCCGGTTGCGGTAGATGTAGCCGTTGATGGCATCCTGGTGGGTGATGCGTTTCAGATAACGGATCACAAAACCAGGGATTATTTTGAGCAGTGTAGGGTTTTTGGAGACAATTACGCGCTCAATATCGATCAGGTTTTTATGTATTTCGACAGAATTTGGCATGGCGGAGGCAAAGATACAAACCTTTGTTTTGCGAATTCAGAAAATTGTTCTACTTTTGCACTCCTTTTATTTATACCAACATACTGAAATACATTTGATCGAGATGGCCAATCACAAGAGTGCACAAAAGAGAATCCGTTCCAACGAAACCAAACGCGAATCGAACCGCTACCACGGAAAAACCGTCCGGAATGCCATAAAAGCGATCCGTACCAACGACAACCTGGAAGAGGTCGTCAAAGATCTCCCGGCTGTTGTTTCCAAGATTGACAAGCTGGCGAAAAAAGGGGTAATCCACAAGAACAAAGCGGCAAACCTCAAGTCAAGCCTGATGAAGCGGATCAAGGCTGAATGATGAATTAAGAATTAAGAATTAAGAATTAAGAAATCATTCCTAATTCGTAATTCCTAATTCCTAATTGACTAAAGTCTTCCTTCTAATATTTCCTCAATAATTCCAATCACAATCTCCCTACCCTCTTTTGTCTTTGAGGAGGTTGGAACAATCAGCGGCAACTCTTCCCATTGTTCCAGAAGTCGTTTTTTGTAACGGGCCAGACTTTTATCCAGTTCCACCGCCGATAGCTTATCGACTTTGGTAAAGAGGATAAAAAAAGGAATTCCCTTCTCTCCAAGCCAGGAGAGAAATTCCAGGTCTTTTTTCTGCGGTTCCAGCCGGGAATCGACCAGCACAAAAATGCACTTCATCTCTTGCCGCTTGAGGATATAGGAGTCGATCATCTCACGGATCTTCTTCCGGGTAGTATGCGAAATCCTGGCAAACCCATATCCGGGCAAATCCACCAGGTACCAGGCTTCGTTCACCAGGAAATGGTTGATCAATCGGGTCTTCCCCGGTGTTGATGACACTTTGGCTACCCCCCGCCTGCTCGTAAGCATGTTCACCAGCGATGACTTCCCCACATTCGATCTCCCGATAAACGCAAACTCCGGCAACCCATCCTTCGGGCAGGAGCCAAGGTTGGGGGCGGAGGAGATGAAAGCGACGCGGAGGAGTTTCATGGTTTCGGGTTATTTCAATTCCACCAAAAGTTGATTCTTGACAACCACGTCTCCTTTCTTCACATGCACTTTTTTGATGGTTCCGTCGATGGAGGAGAGGATGTCGTTGTTCATTTTCATGGCTTTGAGGGAGAGGAGGGGTTCGCCTTTCTTGATCTTCGTTTTCTCCTTGATGTTCACTTTCACGATCATTCCGGGAATAAAGGCGTGAATTAGTTTTGGATTGGGCGGGCTATAAGGTTTTCGGTCGTGGAATTTCCGGGTAAAGAGGGTCATGTACTCAGCTCCTTCGCAAGTGAAAGCATAGAGCTGCCCGTCGTCGTGCTCGACAGGCTCGACGACTTTTGGCTTTTCGCTTTTCGCTTTTCGCTTCTCGCTGCTGGCTTTTCGTGTTAGTTTCATGCGGGGTAATTGTTTCAGGTTTCAGGTTTCAGGTTTCAGGCAATTCATCACCTCATCACCTCTTACTTCCTTCTACTCATTTTCTTCGTACTTCGTCCTTCTACCTTGACTTCTAACTTCTAACTTCTGACTTCTAACTTTAGAACGGCGGGACTCCATGCTTTTTCTTCGGCCGGATCTCCTCCTTGTTATGTGCGAGACGGAGTGAATGGATCAGTGTGTCGCGGGTTTCGGAAGGGGAGATTACGGCATCCACATAGCCATAGGCTGCGGCCACATAAGGATTGGCAAACTTCTGGCGATACTCTTCTATCAACCGTTTCCGTGTTTCATCGGGGTTGGCTGAAGCTTTGATCTCGGCTCTGAAGATGATGTTGGCGGCACCTTCGGGACCCATCACGGCAATCTCGGCCGTTGGCCAGGCAAAGACAAAGTCGGCACGCAGGTGATTGGAACACATCGCGATATATCCTCCCCCATAAGCTTTCCGGAGGATGACAGTCAGTTTTGGGACAGTGGCTTCCGAATAGGCATAGAGCACTTTGGCGCCATGACGAATAACCCCCATGTGTTCCTGATCGATGCCCGGCAAATATCCGGGAAGGTCAACCAGCGTAATAAGAGGGATATTGAAGGCATCACAGTAACGGATGAAGCGGGCTGCTTTGTCGGAGGAGTCGACATCCAGCACGCCGGCCAGTACCATGGGTTGATTGGCCACAAAGCCAACAGTTTGTCCATCCAAACGGCCATACCCTACTACGATATTTCGTGCCCACATCTGATGGACCTCAAAAAAGGCCGAATCGTCGGAAACCGCGCGGATGATATTGCGCACATCGTACGATTGTAACGGATCGGTGGGAAAAATACTGTCAATCTTGTATTGGCGGTTTTTGGGGGCTTTGGCAGAAAGCGCTTCTGCCTTCTTTTCGTTGTTCCAGGGAATGTAGCTTACCAGCTCTTTGATCTGGTCAAAACACTCCAGTTCGCTCTCGGCAAAGAAATGGGCATTTCCCGTGGTTTCGGCATGCACCCTGGCGCCGCCCAGCTCCTCCATCGAAATCTCCTCGCCCAACACCGTCTTGATCACCTCGGGGCCAGTGATGAACATCTTGGAAATCTTATCCACTACAAAGACGAAGTCGGTGAGTGCAGGTGAATAGACAGCTCCACCGGCGCAAGGGCCGAGGATGACCGATATCTGCGGGATCACTCCTGATGCGATGGTATTTCTGAAAAAGATCTCTCCATATCCGGCGAGGGAATTCACCCCCTCCTGAATCCGGGCTCCACCCGAGTCGTTGATACCAATTAAGGGCACCTTCATCTTCATCGAGTGATCCATGATCTTGCAGATCTTCTTGGCGTGCATATACCCCAGCGATCCACCGGCTACGGTAAAGTCCTGGGCATAGATGCAGACAGGCCAGCCGCTGATTGTTCCGGTGCCGGTGATCACCCCATCACCCGGCAGGTATTTTTTGTCCATATCGAAATCCTGGCCTGCGTGTTTCACAAAAAGGTCATATTCGTGAAACGAGTCGGGATCGAGGAGCGAAAGAATACGCTCACGCGCTGTCAGCTTGCCAGATTCGCGCTGCTTCTCAGTGGCTTTTTCACCACCACCTTCGAACGCTTCGCTCATCCGCCTTTTCAGCTCATTCGTTTTAGCTCGTAAACTCATGCTTTTTTTCTTGAGAAAGGGAGCAAATATAATCGTTAAATCATTGAAAAGCTAATTTAAGCTCTTTGGCTGATGGAAGGGAAATGTTAAAAATTCTTAAAAAGTAGCGACCGTAACCCCCGCCCCTCCCCTCTCCAAAGCTTCGTCGTGGTAGCCTTTTACCTCTTTCCTCCCCTTGAGGTAGTTGCGGGTGACTTCACGGAGGGCGCCGGTGCCTTTGCCATGGAGTATCCGCACCTCATGGATGGAGAGCAGGATCGCATCGTCGATAAAGTGCTGCAGATCCATAAACGCCTCATCCGCCCGTTTGCCGCGGAGATCGAGGGTGAGGGTAAACGTCTCCTGTTTTTGCTGGATGATGTCGGTGTAAGAGGGTTTCGGGTTTGGCTTCGCCGAGCTCCGCTTCGCTCCGGTTCGAGTTTCGGGTTTCGGGTTTATGACCCCACCCCGACCCTCCCCTTCGAGGGGAGGGAGTAAGTCCCCTTCAGGGGATTTAGGGGTTATCGCTGATCGCGCTTCCCGTATCTCAGATCGCGCCGCCTTCGTCTTCTCTTTATCCGCCTGCGATTCCCGGATCTCTTTGATGGTGCGTTCGATGAGCTTGTTGGAGTCCTGAAGCAGCTGCTGTGCCTCTTCGCGGGCTTGTTGCAGGATCTCATTTTTGGAACGATCCAGCTCTGCTATTCGCTTTTCGTAGTTCGCGATCAGCTCTCCGATAAATTCATCGGCCACCTGCAGCTCTGTTGTCTTTTTCTTCACCTCCGATTTTTCCACCTCCAGGTCTTGTAGCTGCTGCTCAAAGTCGAGCTGACTCCCGCCAATCAGCTCCGACGCCCGTTTCAGCTCCTCTTCCGGGAAGCCGATGCTGGTTGCAATCTCAATGGCGAACGAACTGCCCGGCTTGCCTTGTTTCAACAGGTAGAGTGGTTTCATGTTGCGCGTGTCGAAGAGCATAGCGCCGTTTTGGATAGCTATCGACCCCTCCCCAACCCTCCCCTGAAGGGGAGGGAGCAAGTCCCCTTCAGGGGATTTAGGGGTACCCGCAGAGCGGAGCAAGTCCCCTTCAGGGGATTTAGGGGTACCCGCAGAGCGGAGCAAGTCCCCTTCAGGGGATTTAGGGGTACCCGCAGAGCGGAGCAAGTCCCCTTCAGGGGATTTAGGGGTTCCTGCCAACAGTTTCAAATTTGAATAGTGTGTCGTCACCACCCCATAAGCCCCACTGGCGGCCATGGAGAGGAGGGCGGCTTCGGCAATAGCTCCCCCAACACTCGGGTCGGTGCCGGTGCCCATCTCGTCGATGAGGAAGAGGCTTCTGGCATCCAGGTGGGTGAGGAAATATTTCATGTTGAGCAGCTTCGAGGTGTAGGTGCTGAGGTCGTTTTCGAGCGATTGTTCATCGCCGATGTCGATCATCACCCGGTTGAAGATGCCGAATTCAGAGTCTTCGCGCGCCGGTGGCAGCAGTCCGCACTGCAGCATGTACTGGACCAGTCCGACCGTCTTGAGGCAGATCGACTTCCCCCCGGCGTTGGGGCCCGAGATCACCAACACCCGCTCGTTTGGGGTGAGGGTGATATCCAATGGCACGACGCGCTTTTTCACCTTTTTGTGCGCCAGAAACAATAACGGATGCACTGCCTGGTACCAGGTAAGATGCGGGTGATCTAAAATCCGCGAACAGAGGGCCGCACCGATGTCCAATGCAAACCGTGCCTTTGCCCGAATGAAGTCTATTTTCCCCAAAAGCTGGTTTATCTCCACAAACTCTTCGATATGCGGACGAATCTGATCGGCGGCATCGGTGAGGATACGAATAATTTCCCGCCGCTCGGCATAGTACAGCTCCCTGATCTCGTTATTCATCTCAAAGAGCTCCACCGGCTCCACATAGACCGTTTGCCCCGTGGCCGATTCGTCATGCACCACCCCCTGAATCTTTCGTTTGTGAGCGCTTCGAAAGGGAATCACCAGACGGCCATCGCGC
>Ga0268276_1000205_pt1 | contig 71208 bp, 69 predicted proteins | sample saktaG_4_FD_190145 | JGI IMG/M metagenome (GOLD analysis project Ga0268276, IMG submission 190145) | Saline water microbial communities from Sakinaw Lake, British Columbia, Canada - sak_2010_1_5_45m | ecosystem: Environmental > Aquatic > Non-marine Saline and Alkaline > Saline ... | reverse complement strand
TTTCTTTTTCATTTAAAATAGCTCCGGGTATAATGGAAATTTCTTGGTTAAAGTAATCGTCTCTTCTTTAATCTGCGCTAATTTTTGCGCATCAGCCTTATTTTCAATGGCATCATTGATGAGGCTTGCGATTTTTTGCATCTCAGTCTCTTTCATTTTACGCGTGCTTACTGCCGCAGTCCCCAGACGAATACCGCTGGTAACTAACGGGCTTTTATCATCAAAAGGAATAAGATTTTTATTTACTGTAATATTAACCTCCCCCAATACCCTGGAGGCATCTTTTCCCGTAATATTTTTAGCATTTAAATCAACCAGCATTAAATGCGTATCTGTGCCTCCTGAAACAATGCGAAAACCTTTTTTCTCTAAGGCCCTGGCCAGCTCTCTCGCGTTTTTAGCTAGCTGAGTTTGATATTGCTTAAATTCCGGCTTTAGTGCCTCAAAGAATGCAACTGCTTTAGCTGCGATTACATGCATTAACGGCCCTCCTTGGATTCCGGGGAAAATCTGGCTGTCAATCTTCTTGGCAAATTCTTTCCTGCAAAGGATAAAACCTCCGCGCGGCCCGCGTAAAGTTTTATGCGTGGTAGAAGTAACAAATTCCGCATAAGGCACAGGTGACGGATGCAGGCCCGCGGCAACTAAGCCGGCAATATGAGCCATATCCACGAATAAATACGCCCCGACACTATCGGCAATCTGGCGGAATTTTTTAAAGTCAATTGTCCTCGGATAGGCTGAGGCGCCGGCTAAGATCATTTTTGGTTTATGGGTTTTAGCTAACTCTGCAATTAGATCATAATCCAGGCTTTCGGTTTTTTTATCTACGCCGTAACCAACCATCTTAAAAAATCTTCCCGAAAAATTATGCGGATGGCCGTGAGTAAGATGCCCTCCGGCGGCTAAATCCATTGCCAGCACAGTATCCCCGGGTTTGACCGCCGCAAAATAAACCGCCATATTCGCCTGGGACCCTGAATGCGCCTGAACATTTACATGCTCTGCAGCGAATAACTCCTTGGCCCTTTCTATTGCCAGGCTTTCAACAACATCAACGTGTTCGCATCCCCCATACCAACGGTTTGCGGGATAACCTTCGGCATATTTATTGGTTAACACTGAGCCCTGCGCCTCTAAAACCGCCAAAGACGTGAAATTCTCCGAGGCAATAAGCTCTAAATTATCATTCTGGCGCTTTAATTCTTTTTGAATAGCTGCAAAAATTTCCGGGTCAGTAGTTTTTAAATATTTCACTTTGCACAGCTCCTTATTAATTTATCAATACGGTTAATTAATTTCACTCGCCTTTTGTGCCGCCCCCCTAAAAACCTGGTATTTAACCAGGATATAACCATTTTTTTAGCTAAATCCGCTTTTACAAAAGCTGAGCCTAAAACCAAAACATTGCTATCATTATGCTCTCTGCTAAGCTTAGCTATCTGGATACCGTAGCAAAGCGCGGCGCGCACCCCCGGTAATCTGTTAGCCACAATAGAATTACCGATTCCGCTTTTACAAATAAGTATGCCGCGTTTTGATTTCCCTGCGGATATTCCTTTTGCTAACTCATAGGCATAAAGCGGATAATCGCAACGCTCTTTAGAATATGTGCCTAAATCTTTTACGCCGATTCCTTTTTTTTCTAAAAATGCTTTTAATTTTTCCTTTAAATCAAATCCGGCGTGGTCAGAAGCAATTAATATTTTACTCATATAATTTTACTTATCCTTTCTACGGCATCTTTAATGGTGATAAATGTCTCCTGGTAAAAATCAAAGGTTCCTCCGATGGGATCAACAATATTCAGGCTATTATCATTTATTTTAGCAAATTCCTTTAATAAGAAAAGCCTGTTCTTGACTTCGGGGGCAAGCTCTAGGACCCTCTCCTCATGTATATTCTCCATAACCAAGATAAGGTCTGTTCGATCGACTAATTCTTTGGTCACTCTCCGGGCGCGGTGAGCTTCTAAATTTATTCCCTCTTGCGCCAAAACCTGGCGCGTTTCAAAACTTGCTCCGGCTCCATCAAGCGCCATCATTCCGGCAGAGCTAACCTCGAGATCAGTCCTGCCTTCTTTAGACAAAAGTTTCTTTAAATACGCCTCTGCCATTACTGAGCGGCAGGAGTTTCCTGTACAGACAAAAAGTATAGTTTTAGTTTTGGTTGCGGCAATTATCTCTTCATCTTTTATTGCCCCGCTCCTTACTATCTTTAGCGGCTCAACCGATAGATCAACAATAGTAGACTCTACCCCTAATCTTGCCGGGCCGCTATCAATAGCTAAATCTATGAGCCCGTCAAAATCTTTAATCGCCTGCTGGAAATCTGCTGCTGCAGGATTACCTGAAATATTCGCAGAAGGGCAGGCTACCGGCACATTCGCCTGGGAAATGATTTCTAAGGCAACCTGATTATCCGGCATACGCAGGCCAACCTTACCTTGTTTAGCTGCATTTAATATAATTGTCAAAGGCCCCGGCCAAAATTTATACATCAGCTTATAGCAAGATACCGGGATATCACGGCTAAACTCTGCGGCCTTTTCTTTTTCCGCGATAAGCATTGCAAAAGGCTTATCCCTGGGCCGTTTTTTAATTTCATAAAGCTTATCGAGCGCCTTTCTATCCAGGATATTTGCGGCAATACCATAAACGGTTTCCGTAGGGATAATTACTAATCCGCCTGCGGCAATAACTTTAGCTGCCTGCTTAATGAGAGCCTCTTGCGGGAGGAGCGGATTGATTTTTATTATTTTTGTCAAACTCATAAATAAATTTTGGCTTGCTTGATCTTACGGCGCATCTGTTTTTTATATTTAAGGAGTTTAGCGCTGATTTTACTGTCGGCTAAGCCGAGTATAGCTAAAGCAAAAAGAGCGGAATTTTTAGCACCGGCCTTGCCAATAGCCATTGAGGCAACCGGCACCCCTGCGGGCATCTGCACAGTAGAGAGAAGCGAATCCATTCCTTTTAAGCTTGAAGTTTCCATTGGGATTCCGATAACCGGTAAAATAGTATGCGCCGCAATTACGCCTGCTAGTGCCGCGGCTCCTCCGGCAGCAGCAATAAACACTTGAGTCCCTTTCTCAGGCGCTGCTTCCACATACTCAGCTAATTCATAAGGAGTCCTGTGTGCGGATAAAACCCGTATTTCAAAACCCACTTTGAACTCTTTTAATATCTTAACCGCCTCATTAACAGTTGCTAAATCCGACTTGCTGCCCATAATGATACTAATTTTACTCATTTTGGCCTCCCCATTTCCCGATTAACTGCGCCTGCCTGCCCTGACTGCCCTGACTGCCGTCAGGCAGGCGGCAGGCAGGCGGCAGGCAGGAAACAGTTTCCACTCTAGGTTAATGCTTTCTTCCCAATGTCCTTACGATAATGCATACCTTCAAAATTCATTTTGCTTACAGCCGCGTATGTTTTATTAACGGCATCTTTAATTGTCGCTCCTAATCCGGTTACCCCCAGTACCCTGCCGCCATTGGTTAAAATTTTGTTCCCCATGCTTTTAGTGCCGGCATGAAAAATAACGATATCCTCTAATTTTCCAGCCTCGTCTAACCCGAGAATCTCTTTATCTTTAAAATAACTGCCAGGATAACCTGCGCTTGCGCAAACTACGCAGGCACAAGCCCGGCTGTCCCACTCCAAAGTTCTTATTTTAGAAAGCTTAGCCTCACTTGCTGCCAGCATAACTTCTACTAAATCCGATTTTAATCTGGGTAATATTGCCTCTGTCTCAGGGTCTCCGAAACGCACATTAAACTCCAAAGTTTTTGGGCCATCTTTAGTCAGCATTACCCCTGCGTATAGGACTCCGCGATAGCTTACCCCCTCTCGAGCCAGGCCGTCTATGGTGCGGTAAATTATTTTTTGCATAATCTCATTAAAAATATCCGGCGTAACTACCGGAGCAGGAGAATACGCCCCCATTCCGCCGGTATTTGGGCCCTGGTCATTATCAAATACCCTTTTATGGTCCTGAGAGGTAGCTAAGGCGATCACCTCTTTTGAATCGGTAATTACCAGAATTGATGCTTCTTCTCCGGACAGGCATTCTTCAATAATTATTTTTACCCCGGCTTCCCCGAGAATTCTAGCCTGCATCATTGAGGTTACGGCATCCCTTGCTTCTTCAATAGTAGTAGCCACAACCACACCCTTACCCGCAGCCAAGCCGTCTGCCTTAATCACGCAAGGAGCGCCTATCTTCTCAATATATTTTTTTGCTTCATCGGGATTATCAAAAACTTTAAAATCCGCAGTAGGAACTTTATATTTTGCCATCAGCTCTTTAGAAAAAACTTTGCTCGCCTCAAGGTTGGCAGCTGATTTATTCGGACCGAATATCCTAAGCCCGGCTTTTTCAAATTCATCAACAATACCTAAAGATAAAACTACCTCCGGCCCTACTACGGTCAGGTCAATCTTCTCTTTCCGCGCAAACCCCAGTAAACCAAAAATATCATCCGCCTTTATATCAACGCATTCTGCAAGGTAAGCGATTCCGCCGTTACCGGGCGCGCAGAAAACCTTATCGCACAATTTAGATTGCGCAATCTTCCAAACTAACGCATGTTCACGGCCGCCTGAACCTACAACCAATATCCGCATTTATTTTTCCTTTAGCCCGCAAGGGCACACCCGCGTAATTCCTTATAAACGTGGGGTGTTGCCCGCAAGGGCACACCCGCGTAATTCCTCTTTAACACTGAGCGCCTTATTAACGTTGAATGTTAACTGCATCCATCACATCAGAAGACTTAATCGTCAACGCAAAAACATCTGAAAATGGACGATCGCCTATCCAGCTATCAGTAACCAGAATATCCTTTAACGGTTCTTTCGGCCGGGGATTAATAAAGCTAATATGAAACATGCTGCATTTTTTGCGTACCGGGTTCTCGCCCAAGGATTTAATGCTTGCTCCGTTTTTTGACCATGACCCGGGGCCTAAACGGAACCAATCCCAGAAAACAGGCACGGAAAGCTCTTTATAAACACCATCCCCATAAACAAAAATAACTTTAAGTACTGCATAAAAATATTTATCTCCGTATAAACGCATTAACGCATCGTGCTCATAACTGTTGCTATAGTTTCCTCCTGCCAAGAAATGCAATTCTTCTACCTTCATCCCGGCTCGTATTGGGACAGAAAATATATTATTTCCCTGTAGATTAAGCCTTCCGTAATCGCCCCAACTATCTCTCCCTCGGACTAAAAAATCAACACTTTCGTATTTCAAATATTTACCGCTAAACTCATTAGGGCCTGCGCCAGGCAGGCTAAAATTCTCTCTGGTATTTTTAGTAAGGTAATAATAATTGCCCTGTTTCTCCCACTGCCCTGCCTGCCGCACAGGTAAGCCTGCCTGCAATAGCCTCATGGACAATAAAATCATTATTGCAGTAAATAAAATTTTCTTCATCAGGTTAAACCCGGTATATTAACCCCGGTAACATCTTTCATTTTTTGCGCCGCGATATCTTGCGAACGCTTAATTGCCCGATTAAAAGTATCCTTTAATGAACAAGCCAGATGAGCCCTTTCCGAATCTTCAAGGTTATCCTTAATCGTAAGCTCTTTTACCTCCTGGGCCCCATTCATTGTAATCTTGACCAGGCCGTCTGAGCTTTGTATATCAAAATTAGTGTTATCTAGGTGGCGTTTTACTTCCTGCATCTTCTTCTGCATTTCAAATAAAGCCTTCATTTTGTCAAGCATAGAGGTCCTTTCGTAAACCTGATAATAATATAGAACGCAAAGATACCGATAGCATCGATTAAGACATCCTGAGTTGAGCAATACCTGCTCAAAACAAAAAATTGATGAACCTCATCAAATATGGCATAGAGAAGAGCAAAAGCACCCGCATACATAAAAAGACGCAAAGGATTCATGATAAATGACCCCCTAAATGCCCTGTACAAAAGAAAGGTAAGGATAAAATATTCGGCGATGTGGGCTATTTTCCTTAAAACAAAATCATATTCAAGATTTGTTTTTAAATCACTAACGCCTGAAAAGTAAAAAATAATCCCTGCCCAGGCAACCACCGGAATCCATAATTTAAAAATCTTCACCAAATTACTCCTTTATCATTACCAAAAGCATCTTAAAGCGATCTACCGCCTTTAGAGAATGCGGTTTATTTGCCGGCATAATAATAGTTTCTCCGGTTTTTAAGGAATGAGCATTGCCGGAAATATTAATTTGAGCCTTACCGTCAAAGATATAAACTAAGGCGTCAAATGGCGCTGCATGCTCGCTTAATCCTTGCCCTTTGTCAAAAGCAAAAAGCGTTACTGTCCCCTTATCTTTGCCGATGATTTCTTTACTGACAACAGATCCCTCCTGATAATCTAGTAATCCATTCAAGCTTCCCGCTTCTTCGGTGATATTCATCAAATATAGTACCCCGTTTCCCGATTAACTGCGCCTGCCGGTAGGCAGGCAGGAAACAGTTTCCGTTATTGCCGTTTATCTAATAACCTAACTTTAATCTTGTGCCTAAATCAAAAAGCGACCTGATTAAAAATGACTTTAAGAAAATAATAATAAGAAAAACAATTATCGGCGAAATATCAATGCCAAAACGTAAGTTTAAAGGCAACAGCCTTCTTACCGGCTCTAAAACAGGCTCAGTCATCTTATAAAGAAATTGCACTATCGGATTATTCGGATCGGGATTTACCCAGCTAATCAGTGCCCGAATGATTATTAACCAGTATAATACGGTTAAAACAACATCCAAAATATTAGCTGCGGCAAATATAAAATTCGCTAAAATAAACATGGCCGTATCCCTCTTTGTTTTTTTGCGGGTCCCTGCCTGTTTTAGGACAGGGACCCGCAGAACTTATTTCTTCTCTTCTTTAGTCTTGATAGGCAAAAATCCTGCCATCTCACCAATCACATTAACTAATTCGGTATTAGCGGGAACCACAATCTTTGCATTATTCTGCAATGACTTCTCCACTGCCTCAAGCTTACGCAGTACTTGAGCATTGCCTACAAAATAATGTTCCGCTGCTTCGTTAACCAGCTTAATCGCGGTTGCCTCGCCTTCTGCCTCTAAAATACGGGCCTGTTTAATGCCTTCTGCCTTTTTAATCTCCGAACGCTTCTGTCCGTCGGCAGCAGTTTCAGCAGCCGTAGCATAATCCACCGCGGCAATTTTTTCATTTTCCGCCTTTACTACTTTGTTCATAGTTTCCTGAACATCTTTAGGAGGATCAATTTCTTTTAATTCAGTTCTTACAATTTCCAGCCCCCAGCTGGAGGTTTCTTCGCAAAGGGTCTTATGCAGCTCCGCGTTAATCTTGCCTCTTTCGCTGTTCGCTGATTTCAAAGTGAGCGTACCGATGATATTTCTTAATGTGGTACGCGCCAAATTTACAATCTGCCACTGATAATTATTCACGCTATACTGACAATTCTTAACGTCATTTTCAGAAGCCTTTACTTTGAAATAAACCTGGGCGTCTACTTTGGCGTTCAAATTATCATTAGTAATAATTTCCTGCGGCTCTGCATCCACCATCTGCTCAGTTACATTAACCTGATAGATAACTTCAACTATAGGAAAAATCCAGTTAAATCCAGGCATAGCAAAACGGTTATACTTACCGAATCTCTCAATTAGCCCCCTGTGCGTAGGCCGTACAATCCGGATACCCATAATGAATATTACCACCGCAAACGTAATTATTAAACCTAACAAGTTCATACCCCACCTCCTGTTTTGTTTTTAGCTTCGGCAATTACTTTCTGCTCTTCATAAGTCATAAGGAAACAAACGATTGCTCTTTCCTATACTATCTTGACCTCTTTTTTCCCTTTTACAACAAACCCGATAATCCAGGATTTTAATTTAAACTCGGATATTTTTTTCATTATCATCCCGGCAGAATCCTTACGGGCAATTAAAACTAGCCCAATGCCCATATTCAAAGTGCGATACATCTCCTTATCTTCGATATTGCCTCTACTTTGAATAAGCCGGAATATTTCAGGGACCTTCCAGGAATCTTTATCAATTTGCACATTAATATCTCTCGGCAATATCCGGCTAATCTTGTCGTAAAAAGCCCCTCCGGTGATGTGAGCAATTCCTTTAATAGCCGATAGTCGATAGTCGATAGTCGATAGCAAAGACAAAACCGGTTTGACGTAAATACGGGTAGGCGTAAGCAGCTCTCTACTCATCCGCCTAAGCTCATTCTGCGAGAGGACTTTGCGAACCAGAGAATATCCGTTAGAATGAAGGCCGCTTGAGGCAATACCTATAACTACATCGCCGGGCTCAATTTTATCGCCGTTAATAATATTATCTTTTTCAACGACCCCTACACAAAAACCTGCGATATCATATTCACCTTGGCGGTACATTCCGGGCATCTGGGCAGTTTCTCCGCCGATTAAAGAACAATTTGCCTGTCGGCAGCCGTCATTTACGCCTTTAACTACATCCACTAGAATCTCTTCTTTAACCTTGGTAAAAGCGATATAGTCCAGGAAAAACAAAGGCTCTGCCCCGGTGCAAAGAATATCATTCACATTCATCGCTACCGCATCAATCCCTACGGTATCATGCTTGTTGGCTAATTTAGCAATCGCCAGCTTCGTCCCTACTCCGTCACTTGAAGAAACCAAAACCGGCTCTTTGTATTTTCCTTTATCCAGTTTAAAAAAACTGCCAAACCCGCCGATATCCGTTAAGACCTCAGGCCGAAAAGAACTGCGCACCAAAGGTTTAATTTTAGATTTAAAAATACTTGCGCTCTTTATATCTACCCCAGAATCTTTATAAGTTATTTTTTTCATTACTCTCTCCTTGCATACGTATAGATTTTAGCGGGTGACACGAAGGCGAGTCCCCTGCCGCGCGCAACGTAAGTGAGCACGGTAGGGTGCCGAAGTGGCAGGACCCGCTAAAGATATTACGTTTGCAACTCCCCTTGTCCGCAACAGCGGCCCTCTAAAGAAAATTTGCTATGCCTTTTTTCTGCTCTTACCGCATATTTGCCCGTCCAGCAGGCAGTACAGTAATTTTTCTTACCTTCCTCTAAACAGCTAAGCATCCCGGATAAGCTTAAATAACCCAAGCTATCAACTTCTAAGCATTTACTAATCTTCTTAAGTGTTTCATGTTTATTAGCAATCAATTCACTGGAACAATGAAAATCAATTCCGTAAAAACACGGATAACGGTGAGCTGGGCAGGAGATCCTCAAATGCACTTCCTTGACCCCTGCTTTACGCAGGTTGCGCACACGAATCTTTGATGTTGTGCCGCGCACAATAGAATCATCAACCACAATAATACGTTTACCTTTTAAGATATCCTTTAAGGTATTGAATTTTACCCTCACCCCCATATCCCGGGCATCCTGCGCCGGCTGAATAAATGTCCTGCCTACATAATGGTTACGGATGATGCCCATCTCTAACGCTATGCCGGATTCCTGAGAATAACCTAATGCCGCGGAGAATCCGGAATCCGGTACCGGCACCACAAAATCCGCTTCCACCGGGTGTTCTTTAGCTAATTGGCATCCGAATTTACGCCGCACAGTATGCACAGTCTCGCCGAAGACTTTTGAATCCGGCCGCGAAAAATAAACATGCTCGAATGCGCAAAACGCATAATGGCCGGCAACTAACTCCCGAGGTTTAATCGATTTTATTACTCCCTGATTATTAATAAGAACTATTTCGCCGGGTTGGACTTGGCGCACGAATTTTGCGCCGATCAAATCAAAAGCGCAGGTTTCTGAAGCAAAACAATATGAAGAACCGAGTTTACCTAAAGCTAACGGCCTAAAACCATGCGGGTCTCTCATACCCATCAGGTATTGGCTGTTCATCATCACTAAGGAATAAGCGCCTTTAACTCTTTTTAAAGCATAAACCAGGCTGTCCTCCAGGCTGCGCTTATTACTACGCGCCATTAGGTGGACAATTAATTCGGAATCCGTAGTCGTCTGAAAAATGGAGCCGGATTTTTCCAGTTTCTGCCGCAGCTCAAATGAATTAACTAAATTTCCGTTATGTGCAATACAAATAGAACCATTGGCATAATCAATTAAAAGCGGTTGAGAATTTTTTAATACGCTGGAACCGGTAGTTGAATAGCGCACATGACCTACCGCCATATTACCCTTAAGCCGGCTAAGCACCTGTTCGCTGAAGACATCGCTGACTAAACCCATATCTTTATGTATAGAAAGCACCCCTTGATTGTTGGCTACAATTCCGCATGCCTCCTGTCCGCGATGTTGCTGCGCAAAAAGCCCAAGGTAAGTAAGCCATACCGCCTGTTTATTGCTAGTTATGCCGAATAAACCGCAATGCTCTTTTGGCCCAAGGTTATCTTTTTTTATGAACATTTTTTTGCTCCGTTCTTAGGCTCTTTTCCCGTCCAACAATACAAACAAAGTTTTTCTTTAGCTAAACCAATAGCCTCAATCATATCCTCTAACTTCTGATACTTTAAAGTAGTCGAGCCTAGGTCCCTATTAATCCAGGCAACCATCTTTTTATATTCTTTGCAATTTTCATCAAGATATTTGCATAAACTCTTGGGTTCCTTTCCCTCGATGCTTTTAATTGCCCTACGCGCAACCAATTCATTAATATTACGGGTAGAATAATTAAATTTGCAGGGAAACATAAGCGGCGGACAGGCTATGCGTAAATGAATCTCCTTTGCCCCATGCTTTTTTAATTTTTGTATAGTAAAATTCTTAAGCTGCGTACCGCGTACGATAGAATCATCACAAAATACAATGCGTTTACCTTTAATTATCTCCGGTACAGGAATGAGTTTCATTTTGGCAACTAAGTCTCTGCGCTCCTGAGAAACCGGAGTATAGCTGCGGTCAAAACCCGGAGTATATTTTACCAAAGGCCTGCGCAAAGGAACCCCTGATTGCATACTATAACCTATGGCATGAGCAGTTCCAGAATCAGGAATACCCGCAACTATATCGGCCAGGACATCATCGCCTTTAGCCAGCTGCGCTCCGCATCTTTCCCGCGAGGTCTCCACATTAATTGACTCATAATTAGAAGCGGGGAATCCGGTATATATCCAAAGAAACGAACAGATCTGATTAGTCTTTACGCCTTTACGTTTTAATTTTAGCCCTGCGCTGGTAAGCAAAACTATTTCTCCCGGCTCAAGATGTCTTACTAGATTATATCCTAAGTTAAGAAAAGCGGAGGATTCAGTCGAGACCGCCCAATCTTTACCCCTCTTTCCAATCACTAAAGGTGTCAGGCCCAATCTATCGCGACATGCATAAATGCCTTCTTTGTTTAACAAAAGCAGCGAACATGAACCATGAATTTTTGCAAAAAGTTTTTCGACTCCATCGATTACAGTTTTACCCGAAATAATAATCTTAGCCGCCATTTCTGCAAAGTTAATCTTTCCTTCGGCAACTTCAGCAAAAGACCTTCCCTTTTTAAATAGCTCTCTAGCTATTTTATCGGCATTTTCGATAAAACCATTCGTACAAATAGCAAAAGGGCCAAACTTAGAATTCATCACAATAGGTTCTTCATCGCGGGCGCTGATTATTCCTATTCCTTTATCGCCTTTTAACTTCAGATAATCTTCATGAAATTTTGCTTTAAACTGGCTGCCTTTGATATCGTGAATTTTACGGGTCAGCTCTTTGCCGTAAACTGCCAGGCCTGCAAACTGCGTGCCTAGATGCGAATGATAATCTGTTCCATAAAACAAATCCACCGCACAATTCTTTTTGGAAATTACCCCGAATATTCCACTCATTTAAATTCTCCTTACCCGGAAAGGGTACACCGGCCCTTCCATTAAGGCCGGGTGTCTGCCACAAGAGCACACCGACGCAATACCTATTAGCGTCGGATGACTATCAACGCGAAATGCCTAAAAATTCTTCTTGATAAAATCAACACCGTTTTTAAATATCGCTAAACCGTCGCCATATTTTTTAGGCCCTAAATTCCAATTACGCGGATGCTGCATTGAAAAAATATGCCTTTCCGGATGCGGCATTAAGCCCAAGATTCTTCCGGTTGTATCAGTAATTCCTGCGATATTTTCTTCTGAGCCATTAGGATTATACGGATATCCGGATAATTTACCATCACAATCGCAATACTGAAAAATAATTTGCTTATTAACTTTGAGCCTGTTTAATACCTTCTTATCAAGTGTTACAAATTTCCCCTCACCATGGGCCACCGGAAGATAAATTATTTGTTTTAAACCTTTAGTCCAAATGCATTTGCCTCCCGGCCTTAGATATGTCCAACGGTCTTCGAATTTACCGGAATCATTAATAATTAAACTGGTATTCTGTTGTAATTCTCTACCCTGCGGCAGAAGCCCGCTTTTAACTAAAATCTGAAAACCATTGCAGATACCGATGATTAATTTCCCGGCGCTCGTGAATTTATGAAGCGAGTCAACAAGCTTAAATCTTAGTTCATTAGCAAAAATCTTCCCTGAGGCAACATCATCGCCATAACTAAAACCACCGGGAAAAGCTAAAATATGAAAATCATCAAGCGTTCTCTTTGCGCTAACCAAGCTATTAATATGCAACAGCTCAGTATCTGCACCGGCCAGCGAAAAGGCTGCGGCAGTTTCTTTATCACAATTTGTCCCTGCGCTTCTTAAGATACAAACCTTGGGCTTTATCACCCCGTTAAAAACCTCCATTTTTCCCGTCAGGCATAATTCCTAACGGGATGCGTAAAATCTTTTTATTGCTTGCGCTACCTCTTTAGGCCGATCGACTAAAATAAACAACTCCAGATCTTCTTTATGAATATTGCCATGGGCATATACTGTCTTCTTTAACCATTCCAATAACGGCTTCCAATATTCGCTGTTAAAAAGGATAACCGGGAACCTGGAAATCCTTCGGGTCTGGATAAGCGTAATTGCTTCAAAAAATTCATCCAATGTCCCGTATCCTCCGGGTAAAATTACAAATGCCTTGGCGTATTTTACAAACATCACCTTACGTACAAAAAAGTAGCGAAAAGCCAAAACAGTATCTACATATTTATTCGGTTTCTGTTCACAGGGCAGCTGTATATTTAAACCAATAGATTGACCTTTAGCGCGCCGGGTGCCTTTATTGGCTGCCTCCATTGTCCCCGGCCCGCTGCCGGTAATTACCGCATATCCTGCTTTAGCGATATGATACGCCACTTCTTCGGCTAACTTGTAAAATTTACCGTCACGCGGGGTTCGAGCCGAGCCAAAAATAGAAACTGCCTTACCTACCCTAGAAAGCACCTCAAAACCATCCACAAACTCCGACATGATCCGGAATATCCGCCATGTATCCTCCTTAGTGAAATCTTCCTCTATGAACAAACTCTTAGGATAAGGCTTAGTTCTTACCATTTTAATCTCTCCTTTAAATGAATCCTCCATTGATTTTAGTGCCGGATGAATTTATCCCCGCCGAATACCCCAATAGGATCGGCCATGAAACAGGAGCCTACCATCTTAAAGGCATCTGCCATGATTCTTTTAATTTAGCTATATCTGATTCCAGGCAAACTCTTCCATCCAAGCCATATATTTTAAAACCGGGATTCTCTGTCAAGCATCCTGCCAAACCATATGAAGTACCTTTTAGAATCTTCTCGAATTCCTTCTGTTTATCTTTCTTGACCTCCACCACAAAGCGTGAATTCGATTCTGAAAAAAGAAGGCAATCATTGCGCTTAGAAGTTGACAAATAGGGAACTTCTGAAAGAAATACCTCCATCCCCAACCCTCCGCTAAAGGCAACTTCACTAAGTGCCACAGCCAGGCCACCGTCAGAACAATCATGCATCGCCTCGACTAAACCTTTTTCTGTTGCCTTACTTAAAGCAGTAAAAGTTTTCATTGCATCGCGCCTGAAAACCTTAGGCACATAATTTCCGATAGCGCCGTATAAATCGTAATAATGCGAGCCGCCTAATTCATCGCGGGTATTGCCCACAACATAGATTAAATTACCGGATTCTTTCGCATACATGGAAACTGCTTTATTTACATCATCCATTACGCTAATTGCCGAAATAAGCAGCGTGCCGGGAATAGGCGTAGATTTACCGTGCACGCTGAACTCATTATAAAAACTGTCTTTTCCTGAAATAAACGGGAGGCCATAAGCTTTTGCTATATCATAACAACCATATGCTGCGCGCACCAAACCACCCAGGCGGTCAGCTTTATCCGGATTCCCCCAACAGAAATTATCCAAAATCGCCACCTCTTTTAAAGAACCGCCGACGCTGATAATCTGGCGCAGCGCTTCATCAATACAGCTAGCTGCCATCCAGTAAGGATCGATAAAACCGAAACGAAAATTTATTCCGTTAGAGATAATAATTCCTTTATTGGAATTATATAATGGTTTAGTTACGCTGGCATCGCTTGGACCGTCATTTTTAATTCCTACATAAGGCTTAATAATCGAACCCCCTTGCACTTCATGATCATACTGACGCACAACCCATTCCTTAGAACAAATGTCATAATGGCCCAGTAACTTCAATAAAACGGCGGAAAGATCTTTTTTGCCAGGAATTTTTGGCTCCCTGTGTTTGGCCTGGATATAAACTGCATTTTTGGCAATCTGCGGTATGCCTTCATGCAAGAAACGCATCCCTAAATCACAAACCAGATTATCCTGATAGTAAAGCTCTAATCTTTTTGTTCCGGTAAACTCTCCGATTACCGAGGCCCGGACATTTTCATTGGCAAATATCGCGATTAATTTGTCGATATTTTTAGGAGGAACTGAAAGGACCATTCTTTCCTGAGACTCAGAGATCCAGATCTCCATGTAACTCAATCCCAAATATTTTAGAGGCGCACGGTCCAAATAAACCTTGGCGCCTAATTCCGAGCCCATCTCTCCTACTGCGCTGGATAATCCTCCGGCCCCGCAATCTGTTATCGCGGTATATAAATTCTGGTCGCGTGCCTGTAAAATTGTGTCCAATACTTTTTTCTCCTCAATGGGATTACCGATTTGCACTGCGCCGCTTGAAACGGTTTCAGATTCATGGGTAAGTTCGCCTGATGAAAAAGTTGCTCCGTGAATACCGTCGCGGCCGGTTGCCCCCCCTACCACCACAATTAAATCACCTTTATTAACCAGCTTAAATGATTTATCTTTAGGAATAATCCCTACCGTACCACAGTATACAAGAGGATTGCCGGCGAAATCCTCATGAAATAATATTGCCCCGTTTACCGTAGGAATTCCCATTTTGTTTCCATAATCGCGCACGCCGCTTACTACGCCTTTGGCGACCCGCTTAGGATGCAATGAACCGGCAGGAACCTTATTAAACGCTAAATCCGGCGGGGCAAAACAGAAAATATCGCTGTTTAAAATCGGCTTTGCGCCTAGCCCGGTACCCATGGAGTCGCGGATTACACCTCCGATACCGGTATTCGCACCGCCAAACGGCTCTAAAGCTGAAGGATGATTATGCGTTTCAACTTTAAAACAAATATTATTTTTTTGATCAAACTTAATTATGCCGGAATTATCCTTAAAAACAGAAACACACCAACTTTTATTCAAGTCCCTGGTTACTTTCATAATTGTGCTTTTAAGCAAATTCCTGATAGATTTATTGCCTATTTTAGGATCAGCTTTACTTTCTTTATAAGCGATATTCCCGCGGAAGGTTTTATGATAACAATGTTCAGACCAAGTCTGGGCAATTGTTTCCAATTCACAGTCAGTAGGATTACGTTTAATTTTACGAAAATAATCCCGGATCTGGCGCATTTCATTTAAATTCAGAAAGAGCTGGCCTATTTTGCTTATTTCTAAAAGCTTTCCATTAGTTGCGCCAAGTAAATCTACTCTTACAAGATTAAAACGGTATTCGGGCAAATGCTTTGTATCCCCTCCGGTTTGGGCAGGATTGACTACATGCTGGATTAATTTATTATAGAGAAGTTTTCTCAGGATGGTTTTTAATTGAACCGGGGAAAGTTTTCCTGAAATAATATATTTCTTGGCAGTCTTAACCGATTCTACATTTTTAATCCCCAGGTCCTCGATACCTTTTAAGACCGATGCTTCGCTCGGATCCATTACCCCGGGATTATAGGCAATTTCCACAATATGTCGATTGGTTTTCGGAGAGTTATTCGATACGCAGGATAAAATCCTATAATCTTGGGTGACTTTATCCGTTAGGAGCTCCTCGCAAATATTTATAACTTGGCCGTAGGCTAAATTACCATCAAAGGTATAGACCTGGATGAACTTTACCTCTTTGACGCTATCTATGCCAAGATCGGAAATATCCCTAGTTACACCGGTACCGACAGCGTCAAAAATACCGGGCTTATCCACTACTTCGATTTTGTACTGCATGGCTATTATCGAGGTTTAAAAAGGCAGGGTTAAATTATAATCCAACCTTCGTAAAAATTTTATTTACATTACGTAAATAAAAATCTAAATCAAATATCTTATCAAGTTCTTTAGCGCTTAAATATTTAGCTGCCTGGGGCAAAGCCAAAAGATTATCTTTAAAATTACCTGCGCCCTTCCAAGTATGCATCGCTGCAGCTTGAACTAAATCATAAGCCTTAGGCCTGGATAATCCTTTATTCATTAAAGCAATTAAAACCCGCTGTGAAAAAATCAGGCCGCGTGTCTTAGCCAGATTACTCAGCATGTTATCCGGATAAACCTTCATGCCGTTTACTACTTCGATAAATTTATTAAGCATATAATCTAAGGCTAATGTTGAATCGGGAAAAATTACACGTTCAACCGAAGAATGGCTGATATCCCGTTCATGCCAAAGCGCAATATTCTCAATTGCTACCCCTGCATTACCGCGTAAAAGGCGGGATAGGCCACAGATACGCTCACAGATTACCGGATTACGTTTATGCGGCATGGCACTTGATCCTTTCTGCCCCTTGCCAAACGGTTCTTCAACCTCTAAAACCTCTGTCCTCTGCAGGTGCCTGATTTCAGTGGCAAATTTTTCTAAAGAAGCTCCGATTACCGCCAAAGTCGCCATATATTGTGCGTATACATCCCGCTGTATTACCTGTGTGGCAATATTTACCGGCTTAAGGCCGAGTTTTTTGCAGACATAGGCCTCTACATACGGCTCGATATTAGAGTATGTACCCACGGCTCCGGAAAGCTTTCCTAAACAAACTCCGTCTTTAGCTAATTTTAATCGGATTAAATTACGCTTAGTTTCATCAAACCAAAGCGCGAGCTTTAAACCAAATGTAGTGGGCTCAGCATGCACCCCATGCGTACGGCCGATACAAACCACATCTTTATAGGTTTTGGCTTTTTTCGCTAAAACTTTTAATAGTTTTTCTAAGTCTTCGATTAATATTTCAGAGGCGTTTTTTAACTGAACGCCCAGGGTAGTATCCAAAATATCGGAAGAAGTTAAACCTAAATGCAGATACTGGGCGTCTTTTCCTATATATTGGGCCACATTGGAAACAAATGCCACAACATCATGTTGTGTTTTCTCTTCGATTTTTTGGATTTCTTTAAGGTTAAATTTGGCTTTTTGTTGAATGCGTTTTACTGCGCCCGGAGGGACTATTTTTCTTGTGGCGTAGGCCTGAAGTACAAGTATCTCAATGGCAAGCATAGTCTTAAACTTAAACTCATCCTGCCAGATATTCTTCATTTTATCAAGGCTGTATCGCTGGATCATGGAAGGGCTCTCCTTTATTGTGTGAAAGGTTAATTATAGCAAAAAGATGCCATTTTAGCAAATAAAATCAAACACAATATAGGTTTTATCTAGCGAAATACTTACGAGCGTCAGCGAGTAAGTACAAACACAATATAGGTTTTATCTAACGCAGTCCTGGCGAGCGCAAGCGAACCGGGGTGAGCACCTTAGAAAAATCGCTGTTGTAATCTACGGTTTTTGATTTATAATTAATGGATATAGAGGGAGATTAAAAATGCTAAAAATATTACGCAATAAGAAAACCGCAAAAAAAGTCTGGATTGGCCTAGCCATAATTATTATCCCTGCTTTTACTCTCTGGGGATTTGGTGGAGGAATGCGCAACAAGGAGGAAACTGCTGCGACCGGAAAAATATTCGGCCACACTATCTCAAATTTAGAGCTTAAAGAATCATTGGCTGCGGTAAAGACCTCAAGCATAATGCAATTTGGAGACAAGCTTCCGGAAATCGAAAAATATCTCAACTTACCCGCTCAAGCCTGGGAGAGATTAATCCTTCTCTATGAAGCAAAAAAACGCAAGATTAAAGCAAGCGACAAAGAGGTAATCGATTTAATTCAAAACGCACCCTATTTCCAAAATAAATCCGGATTCAATGATAAAATTTACCGGGAAACTTTACGCTATGTCTTTGGCTTACAACCGCGGACTTTCGAAGAACAGATGCGCCAAAGCATAATCCTGACTAAGCTTTATCAAGAGGTAACTAAAGAAATAAAATTAAGCGATGAGCAAGTTCGCCAAGAATATTTAAAGCTAAACGAAGAATTAAGTATTGATTACATTGCCGGCTTATATTCTGATTTTGCTAAGCAAATTATACCCAGCGATAAAGAAATCGCCAGTTATTTTGAAAACAACAAAGCAATGTTTAAAGAACCGCCAAGCGCAAATAAAAAAGCTTATATTCCGGAATTAGCGCAAGTAAAAGACAAGGTCAAAGCAACCTTTATAAAAGAAGCTTCCAAAAAAGCTGCTAAAACAAAAATTAAGGAATGCGCTGAGAAACTAAAGAATAGTGAATTTTCTAAGGCTGCCAAAGCCTGCGGTTTAAAAAGCGACTCTACTATTCTCTTTAAATTAAACGATCAGATTAAAAACTTGGGGGATGCGAAGATTTTCTGGAATACTGCAAAAAAACTAAAAAATGGCCTACCGAGCGATATAATCTCTAATGACAAGGGCTATTATATTATTAAGCTTAAATCAATTAAACCTGTTGATGAAGATAAATTTGTTAAAGAAAAAATGGAGTTTGGCCAGAAGTTATTAACTGAAAAAAAGAACGAAGCTTTTGCAAATTTTACTAAGGAATTGGGGAAAAAGGCACAATAAATTAGAGATAAAAATGGGGATAGATTTCTTTCTATCCCCATTTTTTTATATAGTTCCTACTTTTTTTAGCTTACCTTTATTGAGTTAACCGGACATGAATCTGCAACTTCCTGCAAATTGCAAGTTGCACAAACCTGCGTTTTAACATGAGCAATCCCGTCACCCTGCACCTCAAAAACTTCCGGGCATGACTGTTCGCATAAACCGCAGCCTACACATGTAGTAACATCAATAGTTACCTTTGACATATCAACTCTCCTTCTTACTTATCTTTCCAAAAGATTTTCAAACATTTCTTCGTGGCTCACTTCTTCACTTAATATATGCGTAACTAACTGATAAGTAACATTATCTTTGCCTAATGTTTTCTTGGCGATCTTATTATAAACCTCAATTGCACCTGCTTCTGCCTCAGCTACAATACGAATAATGCGGTTAATATCGGCGGTATTCTTGGGAGGCATTAAATACGCAGAATTAGCCCCTTTCTCTAAATCCATCGGATTAGCTGGCGGGACATCTCCCAACTTTGTGATCAGGTCCGCAAGTTCTCCGGCATGCTCTAATTCATCTTTAGCCAATTTCTCCAGCATCTCTTGGATATCTTCATAGGCGCGGCCGGAAACAGTCTGCGACATATACCAATAAAGATAAAATGCTAACCATTCATCGCAATATGCTTTATTCAAATCTTTAATCAGGTCTTTTAAACTTAAATCAACAATCGCTCTTGCCTGCTTTCCCATTTTTTCCCTCCTTGTCTACTTAAAAACAACACCCGTACAATTTTACGCTCACCTAGCGCCGGATGCCTTAACCTATGCCTCTACTTTCAAATTGTACTTCTTTATATTGTTATCCGCAATATCCTGAATTTTTTTGATCTCTTCGGGATTATTGAGGAGGTGTTTAAATCTTCCCTGGCTCTTTAGGTATTCTTCTACTGGTTTAGGGACAATCTGTTTACGATTAGCTAAAACACCATTTTCATATTCAAACAACGGATAAAGCCCGGTCTCAACCGCTAATTTTGCTACCGGCAACATCTGATTTGTTTCATAACGCCAACCTAAGGGGCAAGGCACATGCACTTGAATATATTTAGGCCCTTTTATGGAAATTGCTTTTTTTACTTTACGCGTTAAATCCTGAGGGAAGCCTGCGGAAGCAGTAGCCACATAAGAAATTCCATGCGCCAGGCAAATTTCCGGCACCGGTTTTTTGGGGCGGATATTTCCGCTAGAACCTGAGCCCATCGGGCTAGTAGTAGTATTTGTATCAAACGGGGTAAGCCCGCTACGCTGTATTCCGGTATTCATATAAGCTTCATTATCATAACAAACATATAAAATATCGTGGCCGCGCTCAAGCATGCCACTTAAAGCTTGCAGCCCTATATCGCCAGTGCCGCCGTCTCCTCCCTGAGCGATGACATTAATCGAATCCTTTTTACCTAAGAATTTAAGCGCTGCTTCAACCCCTGAGGCAACCGCCGCGGAATTTTCAAATAAGGAATGAATCCATGGAACGCCCCATGCGGTTTCCGGATATTTGGTAGAAAAAACTTCCAGGCAACCAGTGTTATTAGCAATAATAGTATTTGCCCCTGCCGCCTCAATAACTAACCGAGCAGCAATTGCCTGGCCGCAGCCAGCGCAAGCAGTATGTCCGGGCCTAAATAATGCGTTAGTCTCCATATTCTTCCTTGAGTAATTCTGGTTTTAAATCTATAAAATCAGAATTGACCTCCTTAACAGTCAACCTCCTAAATACTTCATCTATAGATTCTAATGTTATGTCCCTTCCGCCAAGGCCGGCGACAAAACTACTGATTACTTTCGGGCCTTTCTTTTTTCCATAAAATGCCGCTTTCATTTCAACAGCAATCGGCGCATAGGCCCCTAGAGAAACTGCTTTATCTAGAACTGCTACCCTAGGCACATCTTTCAATGCTTCATAGACACGGGCGTATGGAAACGGACGATATGAAATAATACGCAAGCTGCCGACCTTTTTACCTTTTGCGCGCTGTTGGTCAACTACTTCCTTAATTGTGCCGCAGACTGAACCCATGGCCACAATCACTTTTTCAGCGTCTTTAGTTTGGTATTCTTCGACCAGTAAATCTTTATAATCCCTGCCGAATACGGTATTAAACTCTCGGCTTATCTCGGATAAATAGCCAATTGATTCTTTCATTGTTTCTTGAATCGCAAAACGCGTTTCCATATAATAATCCGGGTCAGCTAATAATCCCATTGAAATAGGGCTGGCCGGGTCTAATTTATACAAAGGTTTATAATTTGGCAGGAATTTATTTACTTTATCCTGTTCAGGCATATCTACTGTTTCCATGCCATGGGTTAAAATAAAACCATCCATACAGACCATCACCGGAAGCATTACCCGTTTATCTTCGGCTAGGCGATAAGCAATAAGATGAAAATCTACTGCCTCCTGATTATCCTCGGCATAAATCTGAAACCATCCTGCATCACGCAAAGATATAGAATCCTGCTGATCATTCCATATATTTATCGGAGCGCTTATCGCGCGGTTCGCACAAGTCATGACGACGGGCAGGCGCATTCCTGCAATATTAAAGACAACCTCCTGCATATAAAATAACCCTTGGGAACTGGTCGCAGTGTAAACGCGTACCCCGGTTGCTGATGCGCCTAAAACTACTGACGCTGCGGAATGCTCGCTTTCTACGTTGACAAACTGCGATTTAAGCTGGCCATTTGCTACCATCTGCGCAAGGTCTTCAACGATATGCGTCTGAGGAGTTATGGGATAGGCAGAAATTACTCCCGGATTCGTTGCCTTTATAATTTCAGCTACTGCATGTGATCCTTCTACAAATTGTTTCACCCCTATCCTTCTCCTTTATTGACTAGTTTAAACCCGCACCTTCTATTATCTGAATGATGGTATTGGATTTCGCCAAACAAATACTTAAGATACCCACTAATCTTTGCCCTTGGATTCTTCGGAAACCATGGCAATATCTTTTTTTGGACAGATATCCGCACATACTCCACAACCCTTACAAAAATTGTAATCTACCCAAAAGGTATTCTTCTCTTTTCCGTGCACACAGCCTTCAGGACAAATCATTAAACACATCCTACAGGCAATACAATCCTTATGTAGATAATGCGGCCGCAGCATAGTCCTCCAGCTGCCGGTTTTACCGCTTTTACTTTTTAATGGATTTACATTCAATGGCCCAAACATACAACTCTATCCCTTTAGTTCATTTTTAACAAATTCAAAACCTTCTTTAACTGCCTGAATATTGCCTTCCTGAGCTTTTCCGCTAAAACGGTTTTTAACAACTGCAATAAGATTATCCAGTTTTAATTCACCCGTAGCTGCTGCAAAAGCGCCGATCAAGGCGGTGTTTCCCAGCGGACGGCCGATATTTTTCATGGCAATTTCACTGGCAGGCACAAGGAAAACCTTCTGTTTAGCTTTTAATTTAGGCAACTCCGAATCTGCTTTGCCATTAATAATCGCTACTCCATCCTCTTTTAACCCGGAAAAACAGTTAAACCCGCGCATAAGCGTAGGATCAACAATAATTACGTAATCAGGTTCATAAATTTGGCTGCGCAAGCGCACAGGATCACTATCAACGCGCACAAAGGCGTTCATCGGAGCACCCATCCTGGCTGCCCCAAAGTTAGGGAAGGCATAAGGATATTTACCTTCGTTAAAATAGCTAAACCCTAGTAATGCTGCCGTTGTAATTGCGCCTTGGCCTGCGCGGGCATGAATTCTGATTTCTTTCATAATGCTCCTAAAGAAACAAATAAAGTTTGATAATTATATAGCTTAAGCCTTACTTTGTCAAACAATTTTATTTTAGAGGTTTTTACGGATAAATGCGGAAGTTTGGTTAAGCAGATTCAAGATCCCTTCTGCCTTTTGCGCATCCAAAGTTCCTAAACCGCAGGCCGGGCTAATCAAGAGCCTTTCCAGTAAAAGATTCCGGTCGATTCCCTTCTTAACCAATATATCTAAACCTGATTTTATTTTTTGCGTCAATACTTCAGGAGTTTGGCTTGCGTTAAAATCGCTAGTTGGAACAATCCCCCAGCAGATAATACCGCCTTTTTTTAGAAAACCATTGAGGTCATTTGCATAAAGCACAAATCTTTCCTGAAAACTGAAGGCATCAAAATTAATTATATCTATGCCTTGGGCATCCGTAAGCATTGACCAATCTGTATTGCCGCAGCAATGTATACCAATCAGGCAACCTTGACTTTTTAGGCCACTAGTAAGCTCGGAAAAAACATCAATTACATCATTGCGGTTGACCGAAGTATAAGCAGAACCTACGGCTGATAAATACGGTTCATCAAAAAACATAATTATCTTTTTGCCGAATTTTTTAAATAAATCAAGCTGCCAAAGCGCTTTCATGCTTAGCCCCTGGATCATAGCCTGCATAAGTACTTTATCGTGCAGAATAGCGTTACCTTCCGAATCATTTATTCCGCTACAAAAAGTAAAAGGCCCGGTAACCTGGCATTTAATAAATTCTATATCTGATAAATCTGTATTATTAAGATACTGATAAAATGCTTCTAAGCCCCGGGAAAAATCAGGAGTTATTTTAAAATAATCTAGGTCACCTGCGATGAATTTTTCATAAAATAATTCCAATGCTTTTTCTTGGTCCCGGGGTACAAAATGCAGGCCGCTTGTATCGACTTTAAGGCAGGGTAAATTCTCGCTAAACTGTGCGATCATTGCCTCGCGTAGGTCAATTTTAGGCAGCTGCGGCCAAAAGGGGACCCGAGGAAGGCAGCGAAAGATTAATTCTATTGCTTTGGGCGCATCTAACAAAGGAAGGCTACCAATACCCGTTGCCAAACCTTTTAGATTAATCATCTATTGCCTCCAAGCCCTTTGATTACGCTATCGGCCAAAACATTAGCAAAAGCAGCTTTAAAATCATAAACATCATTAAAATCAGCTAAAGAATCTTCCTGGCTCTTAGACAAAAGCTTTTTTTCAATCATATTAAAAACTATGTTTCCAAAATCCTGCGTTCGGCTTATCCCCCAGTGCGAAAGGACCCTGTTTGCCAAAGCGCCATACTGGTTAATCGCATAATCTCTCAGGCCTAAAGCAAGCTCTGAGCCGGAGATATGTGCCTGCCCCACAGAAAACCTCGCTTTATAATCGGGCTGGCTTTTAAGTTCCTCTTGTGTAAAATTTAAGCCCTGCAGGACAAATTCATAAGCATCAGGCTTATACCTATTATCATCCTTACAGATTTCTTCGACTAAATCATGAAATTTATTCATTGCTTCGCAATCAATTTTTTAAAAGCAGACTTTTATAATTTGCAGGCAATATATTCTTCTTTGTAATTACACGCCCAGATTTATCTAAAAATATATAGGTAGGCACTCCCATAATATTATATTTATCTGCTAACAACCCGTCTTCATCTAAAAACGCCCTAAAGTTAAGCGTGTAGTGCTTAAAAAATCTTCTGACCTTATATTCTGGCTCGCTAGCATTAACGACAAAAACAGCTATCCCCTCTTTTTCTATTTTGTTATAGTTTTGATTTAGCCCTCTTATTTCATCGCGGCAAAAACGGCACCAAGTAGTCCAGAAAAAAATAATTGCCGGCCTGCCTTTATAATTGGAGAAGTTTACTGATCTGCCATTTAGATCTTTTAATATAATATTATCTGCCGCCTCTGTTTTGCCAAAACCTAAAACCAAAAAAATTAAAATTGCAGCCAAGGATACCCGGTTTTTTGTAAAGATCCGCACTAAAATCTCCTTATCGCCGTAAAAATAAAATATACGCCTGACAAAACAATCACTGCTGCGCATATTTTTTTTATAATTTCCATCCACCTGCCGGGTTTAGGCAATCCGGCTAACCCTGCGCCAAAGGTAGCGATTAAAATAAAAATTAAGCCCATTCCATAAGAAAAACAAAACAATAAAAATCCTCCGTAAAATATATTTTTGCTAATTGATAAATACGCCAATATCGAACCTAGCATTGGAGTAAGGCAAGGTGAAATCATTAATCCCGAAACAATGCCCAATAGGAAGGCTGAAAAATAACTCCCCTTAATATTGGGAGGAAGTTTTATATTTAGAGCAAAATTAATGTGGAATAGATCAAACATAGAGAGCCCAAAGATTAAAATGAGAACCCCCGCGATAAGATTAACTATAGGATGAGAACTAAACCTTCCAAAAATACTTCCGGTTAATACGGCTAATATCCCTAAGAACGAATAAGTAACGGCAATACCAGTAACATAAAATAAGCTTAAAAACAATCCCTTAATTCTTGATTTTTGCGCATTGCCGATTATGTATCCGGCGCTAATTGGAATAAGCGGGTAAACACAGGGAGTAAAGCTAGCAAGCAGGCCTCCAAAAAAAGCGATAATAAAATCAAACGGGCTACCTGAGAGATGCATCAATCCACCTTAAGTATAGTTTATCACCGGCAATTATTGGCAAAGCGATAATCTCCGGCACTTCATAGCTATGCATTGATTTGACCAATTTAATGATTTTAGTTAATTTTTCTTTTTTTGATTTAATAATCAACAATGACTCTTTAGCTTGATCAATTTTAGATTTCCAAAAAAATACAGAATGAATTTTATCTACAATATTGACACAAGCGGCTAATTTATGCCTGATTATAACTGAAGCGATCTTTTGCGCTTCTTTTTTATTGCTTGCGGTAATAAAAATAACAATATACATAGTGCTAATCATAGCAGGCTTTCACCAACTTTAACAGACCTGATTCTACCCAGCTGAGAGCAAAGATCAAAAACTAAGGTTGGATCTTCAGTAACCATATTTACTTTATAATTATAGCTTTCTTTATTATCATGAGTAAGGCTTACAACCAAATTATTGCCAAATTCCGCCAAAGAACTTTTAATCATCTTTGGCGAGCTGTCTTTGGCATGCAAAATAAACTCTAATTCGTATTTAGCAATCATCCTTCTCCTAAACTCACTAGGCCCTTACGCTTGGCGCGAGGATTCCGTTAGATAAAAGATCCGAGGGTGCTCACTTAAGCATGATTACCGAAATCAACCTGCCGCAAGTATCGGCCTCTTTGCGAAAAGAGAAATAATCCTGGTTATTCGAAGATGTACAAAACCCGGGGTCAAAAATATTTTTCTCTTGAACTCCGCAATTAATCAATTGCTGCTTATTCATCAAAGCGATATCCATAAAATTGTGCCCGTCGCGAGTTAAGATGCCAAAGGGGAAATTACTTTTAAAATTCTTATCTACTTCAAAACAGCAGGAGCGGATAGACGGGCCAAAACCCACGAACAGCCTCTGTGGCGAACTTCCAAATTTTTCCTGTAGCGCTCTAACCCCTTCTGCGGCAATATTCTTTTCCGTGCTGCGCCAACCCGCATGCAGAAGCACCACTGCTGGACGCTTAGGATCATAAATAAAAACTGGCAGGCAATCTGCAGTCAATATAGCAATAGGAACGCCTTTCTTATCAGTCATAAAACCATCAGTGTCGGCAATGGAGCTTTCATAATTTAAAGCACCGCTTCCCTTATGTTCTTCTTTTACGTATTTGACATTTTTCCCATGCATCTGCTTAGCACAAATCAGATTAGAGTAATTAATACCCATGGAAGAAAGAAATTTCTTCCGGTTCTCTAAAGAACCCCTGGTATCTCCATAGGATAAAGACATATTCCCATCCTGCCTTTTGCTAAAAGCAGCGGTAGCTAAACTTATGCCGTATTTTTCTAAAGGATTATATGGGTCCATCGCTAAGTGATATCAGTTTATTGCGGGATTTTACGCCGCTTTTAATTCTAATACGATATTTTTTTATCTTAAAATGCTCACTTAATAAATCAATTAACTGCTCGTTTGCAAGCCCATCGCAAGCCGGCTTAGTCAGATAAACCTTCAAGTAATTCTCTTTCTCTTCAATATAATTCCGGCTGGCTCGAGAACTAACACGAATATTAAAAATCATAAATTGGCTTTATTTAATTTCTTCCTGCTTGCTATCATGAATATTAACTAAACGCTCTAGGATCTTATCGAAACGTTTCTGCGCGTCAGTATACTTTGTATTCGCATTTACCAAATGGCTTCCTAGAATATTAAAATCTTCTTTGAATTTATCCGCATCGACGGAAAGGGAGCTTAAGCTCTTTAAAATCATCTTGGCATTCTCTTCAACTTTAAGCCCGCGCAGGCCAAGGCAAATTACCTGAAGGTAGGCATAAAAAGTATTCGGAGAAACAGGAATTACTTTTTTAGACATGCTGTAAGAAAATATATCCTCCTTGATAATTACTTCATAATAAACATTTTCCGCCGGGATATACATTAGAGCAAAATCATAGGTATTCTCCTGTGGCAAAATATATTTTGCGCCTATCTCGCTAATGCGGTTTTTAATGTCCTGAATAAACTTCTTACGAAAAGATTCTTTTATTTGCTCATCACCAGATTCCTGCATCTTCTGAAAATTCTCTAAACTGAATTTAGCATCAACGGGAACAAGCCGTTCTCCTAATTTTATAACCGCGTCCACTACATCGTTACTTTTAAAACGGTATTGCACCTCGTAATGGCCTTTGGGTAACACTTGAGAAAGTAGATTTTCCAAAAAGGTTTCCCCTATTAATCCGCGGAATTTAGGGGCGCGCAGGAGCTCTTGGAGGCTTGAGATATCGCGGCTTATGGCGATAATCTGCTGGTTAGTCTGTTCTAATTTTCCCAACTGCTCCTTCACATTACCAAAGGCGCTAGTTGCACTTCCTAAGTTTGCCCCGATAATCTTATTGGCCTCTTGAAGGGATTGATTCATTTGATTCAGGCGATCATTAACCTGTGAAGAAATTTTTAAGACCACAACCACAATAAATGCGGCTAATATTAAAAATAATGCTGCGATAAGTATGCCCATAATATCATTATACCACTCTAAGCTCTACGATTAAAGCAAATAATCCTTTTTTACCCTTTTTACGGAACGGAAGATATTCTTTTTTATATCCGGAGTAATTTTTTCTAACTCTTTAATAATATTTCCGACTTTAGTGCGCTTTGAAGTAATGGAATTCGGGCAGGCGCATTTATGATGCGGGAAATCCAAGCCCTTAGCAAACTTACGGATTAAATCTTCTTCTACATAAGCCAACGGACGAATAATCGTGATCTTGCCTTTAAACAACTCCTGCTTAGGGCACATAGCAGAAAACTCTCCCTGGAAAAAAAGGTTCATTAAAATTGTTTCTACGATATCATCCATATGATGGCCCAAAGCAACCTTAGTGCAGCCCAGGCGTGCGGCGGTTTCAAATAACGCCTTCCTCCTATTCCAAGAGCACCAAAAACAGCTGATATCCTTACGGCTTTTCCCCTTAAGTATATCAATTTTCTCAATATGGTAATCAACACCCATCTTTTTAAAATACTCCGCTAAGATTTTAGGATGCTGACAGGGATACCCCATATCCACATGCACTGCCAATAAATCATACTTTACCGGAACAAAAACACGGCGGTCATTTAAAACCTGCAATAAAGTCAGGCTATCCTTGCCGCCTGAAACTGCGACAAGAATCTTATCTCCGGGAGCAATCATCTGATAATCCATGATAGCCTTGCCCATGCTCTTAGAAATATAATATTCTGTTCCCTGCAACTTCCCCATATGTTTTCCTTATAACTTAACGCGTGTCCTGTTTTCTTAACGCACCCACCTTGTCTTGTTTCTCCGCGCACCGTTCGATTTTCCCCAGCACGAAAAATCTTCGCTCTAGCAGAATCTTACGCTCTGCCATATTTCTATATAGCCGGACAACCATGCCGCGCAAGATTCTTAACGTGCGCTCTTAGAACAAACCAAGTCAGTTGCTAAATGTTTATAGGATTTCCGGCTTTTGCTGGAGGCGCATTAGAAATTTTTCGGCAGTTGTGTGCAAGGAATTACGACGAACGCAGGACCCTCTTGAACGCGTAAGTAAGTCCGGGAGTGAGTCGTAAACTGCAGCACACGGCGAAAAATTTCAGCGCCGGAAGCGAAAGACGGAAATCAAAATCTATTTGAATTAACTATCATCTTGCGGATTTGCTGATTTAGCGGATGCGCAAGCAGTTCTTCAAGATTAAATGGAAGCCTAAACGACCAGTTTTTCGGGCTAACTGTCCCCGGGACATTTATGCGGTACTGATAAGGATCGCCCTTAAATATATCTGCCATACCCAGATAATCTGTTATTAAATTAATACAGAATACCGCTTGGGAACTTAAAATAAACTCAATCACTTTAGTTAATAATTCTGCGCTTGCTTCTTCTGTCATCGTCCCGCAACAATTCAAAATTTTCCAGAGTTTTTCCTTTTCTCCGTAGGTATTTTTATAAAGCTCGATAAAATCTTCCACTTCTTCTTTTCTCTTACCCAGCTCAGAAAGCAGCTTATCCGGGCAATCAATCTCTTTTTTCCAACGCAGACGGCCATGGAAAGAAAGGCTTGCGTTAAAAAGTTTTAAACTAATTCTGGCAAAATCTATTTTACGGTCATCGCACTTTCTAACAAATAAACCCTTATCTACCGTACCTGCCTCATATTGCCACCAGGCCTTCCAATTAGTCGTATCATGCGTAGAGAGCATAACTACAGCAAGCTGGCGGTATTGGCCAGGCATAAGAAAATCATGCCTAGTCTTCCAATCCTTTACCCAACGCTGGACATCATTACCGCAAATGCCAAATTCCAGTAATGTATCAGTACAACACTTAGGAATTACCCCTAAATCTTCCGCGCAAAACAGCATATTCGTATTTTCTAAAAAAACACTTAAAATTTTCTGGCCGTGCTGGCTCCAAAGCTGCTCGCTAGAAGGATCAAAAACTCCGTTTAGCCCGTAATTCTCCTCTGGATCATTATAAGGAATACTCCAGATACGAAAAAGCCCGACCACATGGTCAATACGTAAAATATTATAGAATTCCTGGGCGTATTTTAATTTTTCTTTTATATAACGATAGCCGTCTGCAGCGATATTCTCCCAGTTATAAGTAGGCATTCCCCAGCGCTGGCCTAAAGCAGCATACATATCCGGTGGAGCTCCAGCGGCAAATTCCAGTTTAAAAAATTCCGGATGACTCCAGACATCAGAACTATCCCGGGAAACAAGAACGGGCAAATCTCCTTTTATAAAAATATTATTTCCAAACGCATAACTGCTAGCTTCTTTAAATTGTTTAAAAAGAATCCACTGCAGCCACATCCAAAATGTTATTTTCTCGATATTAACCCGTCGGAATTCCTGCAACGCCTCTTTGGAACGATTCTTAAATTTTTCATCCCATTCATACCACGGTTTACCTTGATGATAATCTTTTAGCTCTTTAAAAAGAGCAAAATCTGTCAACCAATATGAATTCTTACGCTGAAATTCTTCGAAATCAAAAGCCTCGCTTAAATCTAACGCCAGATAAACTTCCCAAAGCAGGCGTATTTTCTCATCTTTTAGTGCATAATCAACATGATTGGGATCTTCTATAGTAGAATTGAACTTTTTTCCGGCGAGCTGGGAAAAATCTTTCAAACAGATATAGGCCGGCTCCAGAGCAAATGAACTTATGGCGTCATAAGGGCAAAATGTCGAACCAACTTCATTCATCGGTAGGAGTTGAATAACAGAATTAGCGGTTAATTTTGCCCAATCGATAATAAGCTTTAAATCAGCGAGGTCGCCGATACCAAAGCTATTTTTTGAATAGGCAGTAAATAAAGGAAATAATACTCCGGCCCGTTTTTTAAAACCGACATTTTTCCAACTATTTTTGGATAAACTTTCAGAAAGGTAGTTTGCGAGGTCTAATTCAGGCATAATTATTTTATCTAAAAGGCAGGATTAACTGAATTATTCTATTTCCCCAAAATAAGGCTATCAATGCCCCAATTGAAAGAAACGGACCATACGGTATAGTATGATCCTTTTTTGTAACTAAGTTTATAATACCAAGGGCTATTCCTAAATATGGGGCAAGGAAAAAAGTAAGCAAGGCCAATTTCCAGCCCATAAAAGCACCAATCATGGCTAAAAGTTTTACATCCCCTCCACCCATGGATTCAGTTTCTCCGTTAATCGCCGGCCGCTTAAGTAGTTTGAAATAAATCAGATCAAAAAGCGCTCCGGTCAGATAAATAACTCCGCCTCCGACAATTATACCTAACACAGATCTAGCCATGGGAAAGAAAGTAAAGTTTAAGGGACTAAGCGTAAAACCTTTTATGGAAACCATAATAAAACCGATAATCATGCCACCAATAGATACTTCATCAGGAATGATGCGGTGGTCAATATCCACGAATGTGGCGATAATTAAACCCCAGACCATAACCATATATAAAAAGAAAGCATAACTTAAACCAAAACGGCTAAAAAGCGCGACCATAAAAATAGCGGTCAATAATTCAACTAGGGGATAACGCAATGAAATCTTTTCTTTACAGAAACGGCATCTACCCCCCAGCAGGATAAAACTCAAAAAAGGAATATTGTCATAACCGGGAATTCTCTTTCCGCATCTCGGGCAATGCGAACGCGGCCAAACTACGGATTCGCTCTTAGGCATGCGATGGATGCACACGTTTAAAAAGCTTCCGACAATAGAACCAAAAATAAAAACGATTGTTTTAGCTATCATATTTTTTTACTCCTTTAAATGAGTCCGCCATTGATTTTAGTGCCGGACGAATTTATCCCGCCGAATGATTTGAGACGGGACCACACCTTCCTTTTAGCAACGCCTTTCTCATAATTTCTATTGGCGCAGTCCTTGCGCAAAAATGCTTAAAAGCAAAAACACCCTGATGCAAAAGCATGCCTAACCCGTTAGAAAAATTTAAATTACGGACTTTTGCCAAAGAAATTAATTTTGTTTCCGCCGGTTTGTAAATTAGGTCGTAAACAAATAGGCCTTTAGCTAAATCTTGAGGGCTAAACAAACACGAATCAGACTCTCGCATCCCAACCGGAGAAGCATTGATTAGTAAATCCTTCTCGGATATTTTCAAATCTTCGATAGAACTAGCTACGTTAAGTATTGTTTTTCCAAAACCGGAATTTAATTTTTTAAAAAGGCTTAAGCTTTTAAATTTATCAATATCATAAATGCAAAGCTCATCTATTTTCATTCTAGCTAACGCAAAACAAACTGCGCGAGCTGCTCCCCCTGCACCAATTATTGCTACTTTTTTAGGTTTAACCTTCAATTCCTTAAGATGCGCGCTAAACCCAAGATAATCCGTATTAAAACCTTTTAATTTACCAAACCTGTCGACTAGTACGGTATTAGCAGCACCAATTTCTCGTACAGCCGAAGATTTACTATTTAGAAAACCGAGAATCTCTTCTTTATAAGGATAGGTGACATTAAAACCACAAATATTATTTTTCTTTAAATTGCGAAGGAAAACTTTAAGTTCTCCGGGTTTTAACTCAAACAATTTATACTTAGCTTTTATTTTTAGCCGCGAGAATGCAGCATTGTGCATACAAGGAGAGAGACTATGCTTGATGGGAAAACCTATTAAACCGTACAATTTCGGTTTTAAGGTCATTTGCTTCCTAATTTGTTAGCGGCATCAATATAGGCCTTAACCGCCGCTTCTACGATATCCGTACTTGCGCCGCGGCCGCTAATAATAGAATCCTTTATTTTAAGCTTAAGGCTAACCTGGCCCAAAGCGTCTTTACCTGAGGTAACTGCTTCAAGGCGAAAATCTTCTAACTTTACTTTATAGCCGGTAATTTTATCTATGGCTTTAAAACAAGCATCTACCGGCCCGTCTCCGCCGGAATCTCCCTTTAAGAGTTTGCCTTTTTTATCTAAAACTACCGAGGCATAAGGCTTGATTTTAGTTCCCGAAACAACCTCAAAGCTCTCTAGCTTCCAGGCCGGGCGAAGGAGGCGAATTTCCTCCTGCACAATAATTCTTAAGTCATCGTCGTAGATATCTTTCTTTTTATCAGCCATGTCTTTAAACCGCCAAAAAGCGCGATTTAGCTGTTTCTCATTCAGCTTAAAACCCATATTCTTAATCCTGTCGCCAAAGGCATGCCTACCGGAATGCTTACCCAGAACCAACTGACTACTGGATATGCCCACTTCATGCGGATCCATAATTTCATAAGTAGAACGCTTCTTCAAAATCGCGTCCTGATGAATTCCGGATTCATGAGAAAAGGCATTTCTTCCGACGATGGCTTTATTCGGAGGAATAAGGAAATTCGTTAAGTTACTGACTAAGCGCGATGTACGATAAATTTCTTTGGTATTAATTTGGGTAAAGAAATCGCCGAATACATCTGTCCTTGTTTTTAAAGCCATCACAATTTCTTCTAAAGATGCATTCCCTGCGCGCTCGCCTATTCCGTTGACCGTACAATGCACCTGCCGGGCTCCTGCCAATACCGCTGACAAAGAATTGGCAGTGGACAGGCCTAAATCATCATGGCAGTGGATAGCAATAACCGCTTTATTGATATTGGAAACATTGTTCCGGATATCAGTAATTAGAGAATAAATTTCCTGAGGATAGCTGTAGCCTACGGTGTCCGGAATATTAATTGTAGTCGCCCCTTCATCAATCACGTTTTCAATGACCCGGTAAATAAACTGCCTTTCTGAACGCGTAGCATCTTCAGGGGAAAATTCTATATCGGCACAATGCTTGCGTGCAAAACGAGTCGCATCTTTGGCAATCCTGAGAATTTCGTCCTCCGCTTTTCTGAATTTATATTGCAGATGAATTTTAGAAGTAGCCAGGAAAATATGGACACGCGGATGCTTTGCTGGTTTTACCGCCTTTGCCGCAAGCTTAATATCCAGTTTTAAGCAGCGGGCTAATCCGCAAACAGCGCTCTTCTTAATCTTCTTAGATATCTCATTAACCGCCTTAAAATCTCCGGGTGAGGCAACCGGAAAACCCGCTTCAATTACATCCACGCCCAGCTTCTCCAAGGCAAAAGCAATCTCCAGCTTTTGCTGAGAATTTAAAGATGCCCCCGGAGCCTGCTCTCCATCCCTTAAAGTTGTATCGAATATGATAATCTTTTCCATAATATAGTCTATAGTCGATGGACTATAGCCGATAAAATCATACCTTTGTTCATGTTTAGCTGCTAGCTCATAGCTCATAGGAAAACCGTATATGATACCTACGAACCAAGAGCTACGGACTAAGAACTAATTATTTCTTCATCCAGGGCATCATTTCTCTTAATTGTTTTCCAACTTTTTCAATTAAGTGGTCATCTCCGGCCTTAATTAAGCTGTCAAAATTTTTGCGTCCGGTTTGGTTTTCCTTAATCCATTCCCTGGCGAATTTTCCGGATTTAATTTCTTTCAAGATCTTCTGCATTTCTTTACGTGTTTTCTGCGTAATAATTCTCGGGCCGCGCGTTAAATCGCCATAACAGGCAGTATTAGAAACCCCTCTGCGCATTCCGGAAATACCGCGCTCCTGAATAAGGTCGGTAATTAATTTTAACTCATGTAAAACTTCAAAATAAGCTATCTCCGGCTGATAACCTGCATCGATCAAAGTATCAAAACCTGCTTTAATCAATTCGCTCACCCCGCCACAAAGTACTGTTTGTTCCCCGAAAAGATCTGTCTCTGTCTCTTCATCAAAAGTTGTTTCAATTACTCCTGCGGTAGTAGCTTTAATAGCTTTGGCATAGGCCAAGGCTAAATTCTTCGCTTGAGCCGTTGCATCCTGATAAACTGCAATTAATGAAGGGACACCTTTACCCTCTTCATACATTTTTCTCACCAATGCTCCCGGTCCTTTTGGAGCAACCATAAAGACATCTACATTCTTCGGAGGCTTAATTTGCTTAAATCTGATATTAAACCCGTGAGAAAAACAAAGCGCTTTACCTTTTTTTAAATTCGGCTTGATCGATTCTTTATAGACTTGAGCCTGCACATGATCCTGAGTAAGAATTTGAATAATATCTGCGGCCTTAGCTGCTTCAGCAGCAGTTAGCGGAGCAAATCCGTCTTTTTTTGCCTGCTCAAAATTAGGAGTTCCTTCTATCTCAGAAACTACCACCCTTATCCCTGAATCACGCAAACATAAAGACTGGCCGCGGCCCTGTATGCCGTAGCCGATAATAGCTACCGTTTTATCTTTTAATAAATCTAAATTCGCGTCTGCATCATAATAAATCTTGGCCATTTGTTACTCCTCCCTTTATTAGGGACAGCGACTATTTTTCTAAAAATAGTCGCTGTCCCTAATTACTAATTACTAATTGCTAATTTTCCTGTCCTAATTAACTCCTTGATTCCAAACTTATTTAGTTCATCCAAAAGTACTTTAATTTGCTGTTGGTCGCCTACTGCTTCAATAATCGCAGTATCGTCTTTACGCAGAATAATCTTACCAACAAACTTGTGAAAAATTGCCTCGAGCTTAGATTTATCTTTCGGCGTATAATTTATTTTTGCTAAAACCAGCTCGCGGTCAATATATTCTTTTTTAGTAAAATCCGTAACCGTAATTACATCAATTAATTTATTTAGCTGTTTATTAACCTGCTCTAAGACCTTTTCATCCTTAGCATCAACTACAATAGTCATATAAGATACCTTCGGATCGAAAGTTTCACTTACGGCTAAAGATGCAATATTATAACCTCTGGCGCTGAATAACCCTGCTACCCGGGCCAAGACTCCAAACTTATTTTCAACTAGCACTGAAATTGTATGTTTCATTACGCCAGACCTCCGATTATATTATTAATCGCTTCCCCCGCCGCAACCATCGGATAAACATTCTCTTCTTCTTCGACATGGAAATCAATAAAAACAGTATTGTCTGTTTTAATCGCACGCACAAGCGCAGGCCTAACTTCTTCTTTTTTTGTAACGCGTATTCCGACTGCCCCATAACTTTCCGCAAGCTTTACAAAATCAGGGCTAGATATCGGCGTATGAGAATAACGCTTTTTATAAAAAAGCTCCTGCCATTGCCGCACCATACCGAGATATCCGTTATTAAGAATAGCGACCTTCACATTAATTTTATTCGCCACGCAGGTTCCGAGTTCCTGGATGTTCATTTGTATGGAGCCGTCGCCTGCGATATTAAAAACAGTCTTTTCAGGACGGCCTAGTTTTGCCCCGATTGAAGCCGGAAAACCAAAACCCATAGTGCCCAGGCCTCCGCTTGATATAAATGTGCGCGGCTTGTTATAATTATACCATTGTGCGGCCCACATCTGGTGCTGGCCAACTTCAGTACAAATAATCGCATCCCCCTCTGTTGCCTCATCTATCTGCTGAATTACATATTGAGGAAGAATTTTACTCTTATCTTTATCTTTATATCCCATAGGGCATTTCTTCTTCAAATCTTCTACATGCTTAAGCCACCCTTCAATTGAGGGGGCGTGTTTAATCTCCGGTAAAACTTCAGCAAGCACCTGCTTGATATCACCGACTATCGGGATATCAACATGTACGTTTTTACTTATTGATGAAGGATCAATATCAACATGAATCACTTTGGAATTAGGGGCAAACATATCAAGCCTTCCGGTTACACGGTCATCAAAACGCGCCCCCAAGGTAATAATAAGGTCTGCGTCCATAATACTGTGATTGGCGTATGCCGTGCCATGCATACCAAGCATGCCTAAAGACTGTTTATGTTTAGAAGGAAAACCTCCGATACCCATCAACGTCCATGTCACAGGACAGCCGGTTTTTTCTGCTAATCCCAATAATTCACCTGATGCGCCTGAAGTAATAACACCTCCACCGGCATAGATTATCGGCTTTTTGGCTTCCATAATCAGTTTTGCCGCCCGCTTAATCTGACCCGGATGCCCGAAATACCTCGGGTTATAACTCCTTAATTTTGTTTCTTCGGGCCAGATAAATTCGGTTTGGGCAACTTGCACATCTTTTGGCAAATCAATAAGTACGGGACCGGGACGTCCGGTTGAGGCAATATAAAAAGCTTCCCTGATAATGCCGGCTAAATCCTTAATGTCCTTAACCAGATAGTTGTGTTTAGTAATCGGGCGGGTAATCCCGGTAATATCTGCTTCCTGAAAAGCATCATTGCCAATAAGGGCGGTAGGAACCTGCCCGGTAATAGCGATCATGGGGATAGAATCCATAAACGCATTGGCAATTCCGGTAACCAGATTCGTTGCCCCCGGGCCGCTGGTAGAAAGGCAAACTCCAACCTTGCCTGTTGAACGGGCGTAGCCGTCTGCTGCATGCGCAGCTCCCTGTTCATGGCGAGTCAGTATAAATTTTAATCCCTTAAAATCATAAAGCGCATCAAACGTAGGAAGAACCTGGCCTCCGGGATATCCGAAAATTATCTCCACTCCTTCGCGCTTTAAACATTCTAAAAGTATTTGAGAACCTGTCATCAACACTTTAACACTGCTCCTTCATCCGCAGAACTGACCATTTTTGAATAACGGCATAAATAACCGGTTTTAATTTTCGGTGCAACCGGCTTCCAATTCTTAAATCTATTTTCAATTTCAGCCTTGCTTAATTTAACCTCAATTTTACGATTAGGTATATCAATGTTTATTGTATCACCATCTTTAATAATTGCAATCACCCCGCCTGCTGAGGCCTCCGGAGAAATATGGCCTATACACGGGCCTTTGGTACCCCCTGAAAAACGGCCGTCGGTAATTAAGGCTACGGAGTCACTCAAGCCCAATCCGACAATTGCTGCGGTAGGCGCAAGCATCTCACGCATACCAGGCCCTCCCGACGGGCCTTCATAACGGATAACAACGCAATCACCTTTTTTAATTTTATTATTCATGATTGCCTGCATCGCTTCTTCTTCGCGGTTAAATACGCGCGCTCGGCCGGTAAACTTCATGATTTTTGCGCTTACCCCGGATTGCTTTACCACTGCGCCCTTTAACGCAAGATTACCGTATAAGACTGCAATCCCTCCCTGCTTATGATACGCCTTATCTAGCGGGCGAATAACCTCTTCATCAAAAATAACGGCATTATCCGCAATATCAAAAGTTTTCTTGCCTTCTACATTTAAAGTATTATTCAATTTAGATTTTAACCTCTTTAATACTGCAGGAATGCCTCCGGCATATTCGATATCTTCCATAAAATGCTCGCCTGCCGGTTCGATATTGGTAATATGCGGCACACTCTTGCTAATTTTATCAAAAGTCTTTAGATCCAAATCAATACCTGCCTCATGGGCAATACTCATTAGATGTAAAACCGTATTGCTTGAGCCGCCTAAAGCCATATCCACAACAATTGCATTTTCCAGGGATTTTTTAGTGATAATATCGCGCGGCTTAATGTTTTTTCTCACCAGATCCACAATCCTCTCTCCGCTAGCTTGGGCAATCCTGCGTTTTTTAGCCGAGCCCGCCAACGCTGTAGCGCAGCCTGAAATAGACATGCCCAAGGCTTCAGTCAAACATGCCATTGTATTCGCAGTATATAATCCCTGGCATGATCCCTGGCCGGGACAAGCCTCCATCTCTAAACATGATAGCTCCTTAGAAGAAATATCGCCTTTTTTTGCCCGAGCCATTGCTTCATACGTATCATGCACAAAAGCTAATTTTCTTTTATTAAACCTGCCAGAAATCATTGGCCCGGCAGTAACAATAATCGCCGGAATATCTAGGCGGGCAACCCCCATAAGCATGCCGGGAGTAATTTTATCACAATTAGTCAGGCAGATAATCCCATCTAATTGATGCGCTTGACAAACTGTTTCAATGGTATCTGCAACAATCTCACGAAGAGCCAAAGGATAGCACATTCCCAAATGCCCCATCGCAATCCCATCACAAATACCCGGCACACCGAATAAAAATGGAACAGCGTTACCATAACAAACCCCGCGCTCAATAAATCTTTCCAGGTCGCGCATCCCGACATGGCCGGGAATAAGATCAGTAAATGAAGAAGCTATGCCAATAAACGGCCGCCCTAAATCTTTTCTGCTCAAACCAGTCGCATGTAAAAGCGCCCGGTGAGGGACACGTTCCAAACCTTTCTTAATTTGATCTGAACGCATAATCTTATCCTTTCCTTTATCCTTCGTCCCAACTCCTAAACTGCTACGCACTCATCGGAATAAGTCCAATCAATCTACTTAGTCAGCGCCTTCTCCGTCATGGACTACTCCGGAGGCATCCTGACGCTTGCGCACAATCACTCTTTTTAAAGTAACATATTTATCAACTATAGCCCGATTATTTATTGCGCCAAGCTGCTTAAAAAGAAAATCAAATTTAGCTTCAATCTCTAAAGCGATTTTATCACGCGTATCTTGCGCTAAACTCATAATATCTCTCTTAAACGGCCCTAATGCCTTTTTACGCGCCTTATAAAAAAATTGTTCATCGGTTTCGCCTTCTTTTCTCTCGCCTGCAGCATTAACCTTTAACCAATCATAAATCCTTTTCTTTAGATCCTCAGGAAAATATTTACTGTCAAACATCATATTTTGAAATCCGGTTGCTAAATGCACCTCTACTGTGTTATTCTCCGGAAACTTATGGAACATTTCTTCCGGCAAGGTCGAAGCCCCATGCTGCACCGCTCCGCCAAGGCCAAATTCTTTTTGCGCAATGCCTGAAAGGGTATTTAATGTAGCGAAATCGAGTTTAACCTCGGCGATAGAGCCATCGGCCTTAACTACTCCGCCATGAGAAGTACCAGTCTGAACTGAAATTTTACTGATACCGATTAAGCCTTTGCGCAGCCTTTCTTTATAACCTTCCATAAACGCAGCCAGATCCTGGGGAGTAGAATTCTGATGCCCAACCTCACCAATTTCGCCTCCTACGGAAACCGTTATTCCTTTTGGTTCAATCCTGCGGATCAATTGTGTTAATTTCGCACATACCTCATAATTATTTTTCTGCTGTTTCTTTATATCCTTTTTAGATAAATCCACTAGCGTCGAGGAATCGATATCAATATTGTAAAAACCTTCGGCAATACTATCTGCGATCATATCCTGCAGCACCTCTAGCTCCTTATCCGGATTCTCCTGGAATTTCTTGGCATTAACCTGACAATGGTCTGCCTGAATAAACACAGGGCCCGAATATTCTTCTTTTATCGCTGCCGCCAAAACAGCCGCGGTATATTCAACCGGAGCCTGAGCGGTATAACCCATTTCGGATTTTGCAATCTCAAAAATAAATGCTCCGGAGTTATTCTTTTTGGCTGTTCTGAATATCGCACGGGCTAAATCATAAGTCATACTGCGCAGGTTAATCGCAGGCACAGTAAAGCCACCAAATTCACCCCTGCCTCTTGCCATATAAAGTTCATGGATACTGGATGAATAAATACCTTTTTTATAAGCCATATCCGTAATCTTCTTGGCCAACTTCTTCTTGAGCAAAGTATCATCGGTTAAAATTAAATCCATTACAATCTTGTCAACTTCAAGTGCATGTCTTCCCATTTTACTCTCCTTATTATTTATCCTCACTCATCAGCTCGCTAGGATAAATTCGACCGACAACTTAGCTTGTTTCTCTCCCTAAGTTGCGCCTATTTTAAGTTAAAAGTTTGATTAAATTGTAAAAATTTTCGATCTTTAATTCTTTCTTCCTTATCGCGACCTCAAAATCAACTTCAGTTATTCTGCCTGCAGTAACCCCTACAGCAATATCCTTTTTCCCTTCAATTAAACAATCAACTGCAGCCTTACCAAGATTTAAAGCTAAATCCCGGCTAAAAGCTGTCGGCCGGCCGCCTCTTTGTACATGGCCTAACACTACTGTGCGTGTTTCTAACTCTGTCATTTCGGTAATTTGCCTGGCAATATCATCAGCCTTACCTGCCCCTTCGGCAAGTATAATAATCCAACTCATTTTTCCGACCAGATTACCATGCACTATATCATGGCAGACATTATTGAGGTTTATTTCTCTTTCCGGAATAAGCACATCTTCGCACCCTCCGGCAAGGGCAACAGTCAAGGCAATAAAACCGGATTCCCTCCCCATTACCTCAACCACAAAAATCCGCTCCATGCTGGTTGCGGTATCACGAATTCTATCAATGGCTTCTAAGGCTGTATTAACTGCAGTATCAGTACCAATAGTATAATCTATGCCATTAACATCATTATCAATAGAAGCAGCTATACCGACGCAAGGAATATTGTATTTTTTATAGAATTGGTGGGCAGCGGCAAAAGAACCGTTACCGCCAATAACTATTAATCCATCAATATTATTTTTCTTAACTGTCTCATAAGCCCGTCTCTGGCCTTCTTCAGTCCTAAACTCTGCACAACGTGCAGTCTTTAAAATCGTGCCTCCCTGGGAGACAATCCCCGAAACAGAACGGGAACTCAAAAGTTTTAGCTCCTCATTAATCAGGCCCCACCATCCCCGGAAAACTCCCATCACTTCCAATTTCTGATGAATCCCATAACGCACCACAGAGCGAATTGCCGGATTCATCCCGGGGGCATCTCCTCCGGTTGTTAAAACCGCAATTTTTTTAATCGCCATTTTAAAATACCCTCGATTTCTGAATTACGCACACGCCCTACTGAATATGATTATGTCCCCATCTCCCAACTAGCCAAATATTTTCTTTGTTCGGCAGTAAGCAGATCAATCTTAATCCCCATGGATTTAAGTTTTAACCGGGCGATATTCTTATCGATATCTTCGGGAACCGTATAAACTTGCTTTTTTAATTTGCGGTAATTCTTAGCCATGTATTCTGCGGACAAGGCCTGATTAGCAAAAGACATATCCATCACGCTAGCCGGATGGCCTTCGGCAGCAGCCAGATTAATTAACCTGCCCTCGCCTAATATGTATATCTTGCGTCCATTTCTTAAGGTATACTCTTCGACAAAATCCCGGGTTGCCCGGCTAGATTTGGCTATTTTTTCCAAACCCGGAATATCGATTTCAACATTAAAATGCCCGGAGTTAGCCACAATCGCGCCGTCTTTCATTAAACTAAAATGCTCGCGACGAATAACATTAATATCTCCGGTAACCGTAACAAAGATATCCCCGATTTTAGCTGCATCTTTGATCGGCATTGCTTCAAAACCATCCATGGTCGCCTCAAGTGCCCGCAAGGGGTCAACCTCAACGACAATTACTTTTGCACCCATGCCTTTTGCGCGCATGGCTGTACCTTTCCCGCACCAACCATAACCACAGACGACAAAATTAGCTCCGGCAATTAATTTATTAGTTGAACGGATAATTCCGTCTAAAGTAGACTGGCCTGTACCATAACGATTATCGAACAGATGCTTGGTAAGAGCGTCATTAACCGCAATTATCGGATAGCGCAATTTCCCTTCTTTGGCTAAAGCGCGCAGGCGAATTACACCAGTAGTCGTCTCTTCCGTGCCGCCGATAATATTAGAGTGCATTGAAATCGGACGCTGATGAATAGTACTTACCAGGTCTGCGCCGTCATCCATTGTAATATCCGGCTTGACCGCTAAAGCTGATTTCATATGCTCATAATAAGTCTTTGTATTCTCGCCTTTAATAGCGAATACCCCTGCCTTTAAGTCTTTTACTAAGGAAGCTGCGACATCATCTTGAGTAGAAAGCGGATTGGATGCGCAAACATATACATCTGCACCGCCTGATTTTAAAACATCCGTAAGTACCGCTGTTTCTGTAGTAACATGTAAACAGCAGGCTATCTTTAAACCTTTTAATGGTTTTTCTTTAAAAAACCTTTGCTTAATTAAACTGAGCACCGGCATATTTTTCGCAGCCCACTCAATCCTCAACGCACCTTTGTTAGCTAATTTTATATCCTTAATATCGTAATGCATCTTATCCTTTCTTAATAATTATTATAAACGATTGGCTTGTTTTTTTAATGCTTCCGCTTTATCCGTTTTCTCCCAAAGAAACTCCGGCTCAGGTCTGCCAAAATGACCGTAGCTGGCTGTTTTCCTATATATAGGCCTGCGCAACTTCAGCGATTCAATAATTCCTTTAGGGGTAAGCTGAAAATTCTGCCTGACCAATTTTACTAAAGCCTCTTCTGAGATAACCGAAGTCCCTTCGGTTTTAACCATAACCGACAAAGGCTCTGCATGGCCGATTACATAAGAAAGCTGAATAAGGCATTTTTCGGCAAGTCCGGCTGCCACAATATTCTTGGCAATATAACGGCACATATAGGCAGCTGAGCGATCAACCTTAGTGGGATCTTTACCGGAAAATGCACCGCCCCCATGGGCAACTGCTCCGCCGTAAGTATCTACAATTATTTTTCTTCCGGTCATACCGGTATCGGACTGCGGGCCACCAACTACAAATTTTCCTGTCTGGTTAACATAATACTTGGTAGACTTATCCGCCCAGCCCTTAAGGATAGGCCCGGCAACCCGCCGAATAATCTCCTGTCGCGCTTTTTCAGTAATAGATTTACCGTTTCTTTGTAATATATCGTTCGTATGCTGGGAAGCTAGCACCACAGAATCAACACGTACGGGCTTGTCATTATCATATTCGACGGTAACTTGAGTTTTCCCATCTGGGCCCAGGTATTTTAAAATATTATTTTTACGGACTTCTGTTAAACGCATAGCAAGCTTATGCGCCAACATCAGAGCAAGCGGCATCAACTCCTTAGTCTCATTACAAGCATAACCGAACATTATGCCTTGATCCCCCGCGCCTCCGAGGTCAACCCCTTGCGATATATCCGGCGATTGAGAATGGATAGCATTTAGTATAGCGCAGGTATGAAAATCAAAACCGTATTTTGGGTCATTATAACCTATCTCTTCAATTATTTTCCTGCTTATATCATGCACATGGATAAAGCCTCTTGTTGTTATCTCGCCGCCGACAATTAGAAGACCCATAGTTACATAAGTTTCGCATGCTACGCGCGAATAAGGATCGATTTTCAAACAAGCATCTAAGACCCCGTCTGAAATCTGATCGCATAATTTATCCGGATGGCCTTCGGTCACCGATTCTGAAGTAAAGTAAAACTTATCTAAAGACATATCTCCTCCCTGTAATTATTGGGCAAAATTATTTTTTGCCGCGTTTAAATATTTAGAATCACCAATATCAAACCATGATCCCCTAAATACAAACCCATATACATCTATTTTATTTTTAAGCCAAGCAATATAACTTCCGGTAGCATCTACTTTTTCATCCTTCACTTGGACGTATTCCTTAATCAGCTTCAGGTAACCCTTAGGTATATAATAAAGGCACATCGCCACTATGTTTGACTCTGGTTTCTGGGGCTTCTCCTGAAAATTAATTATTTTATTTCGACTATTTAACTTAACCACGCCATAACGGCAGGCATCCTTTTTTTGCTTTAATCTATACAAACCGATACTTGCAGCATGACTTTTCTGGAGGGAAAAATCCAAAAAACCCTTAAGCGAACCGCTAAATAAATTATCTCCGCCAATCACCAGAAGATCATCATTAATCTTTTGATTTTTAATTACAAAATTTATATCACCTATAGCCCCAAGCCTATCCTGATTACTTTTAGTCAGGTCATCTATCAGGGTAATTTTCTTAAGGCACTTTATTGATTTTACCCAATCGCGAAAGTTAAAAATAAATTTACTGTTAGTTACAATATAAATTTCATCAATAGCAGAAACCGATTTTAATTTATCGATTATATAATTTATGATCGGCCTGCCTTCTACTGTTAAAAGCGGTTTAGGAAATCTTTTAGTTAAAGGATAAAGCCGTGTCGCATATCCCGCAGCTAAAATCAATGCTTTCATGACAGATTTTCTTTCTTATCTAATTTATTGAACTCTATAAATTTAATTGTTAAATATCTAAAAGATTCGGGCAAATTTATTTTAGAATCTGTGCTAACTTACTTTGGGCAAATTCTTCAATTTGCGTGCCAGTTGTAAACTTCATCGCCTGGTTTGCAAACTCTTGCGCTTCTTTATACCCTACGGCTCGAATTATATACTTTAGCTCCGGAATAACTTGAGGAGGCATACTAAATTCATCAAGGCCAAGCCCAAGAAGAATAAGCGCTAAAGACGGATCCCCCGCCATCTCTCCGCACATAGCTACTTTGATTTTAGCTTGATGCGCCGCATCAATAATATTTTTAATAAGCCGTAATACCGCGGGATGCGCAGGTTCATAGAGATAAGCGACTTTTTCATTACTACGGTCAACTGCTAAAGAATACTGAATCAAATCATTCGTCCCAATACTAAAGAAATCAGCTTCCTCGGCTAAAATATCGGCGGTCATTGCCGCTGAAGGAACCTCAATCATCACCCCTACTTCAATCTGATCGTTAAAAACCAAACCGTTCTTCTTTAATTCTTCCTTGGCTTCTCCTAACAGTAAATTTGCCTGCCTTAACTCTTCTATACCGGAAATCATAGGATACATAAGTTTAAGATTTCCATGCACCGAAGCCCTAAGAATAGCACGTAACTGTAATTTAAATATATCCGGCCGCGCCAGACAAAATCTAATCGCCCTCCATCCTAAAAACGGTTGCATCTCATGTGGAATTCTAAATTGAGATAAAAATTTATCCCCCCCTATATCAAGAGTGCGGATAACCACTGGATACGGATTCATTTCCTCGGCAACATACTTATAAGCCTGATAATGCTCCTCTTCAGTAGGAGAATCCTTGCGGTTCATGTAGAAAAACTCTGTGCGATAAAGGCCTATCCCCTGGCTACCATGTAATTTGACTGAAGAAACCTCATCAGGAAATTCAATATTGGCATTTATCATTATCTCTCTACCGTCAGTAGTAACTGCCGCAAGGTCTTTAACTGACAGGAATTTTTCCGCAATACCTTTTAAATTTTCAAGTTTCTGCCGATAGCTATTGAGCGTTTCCTCATCGGGATCAATAATAACTATACCGCTAGTTCCGTCAACAATAACTACATCTCCCGGATTAACCTTGACGGTAACAATTTCTAAACCGACTACCGCCGGTATTTCAAGGGACTTGGCCATAATCGCGGTATGAGAAGTTTTTCCTCCTATATCGGTAACAAAGGCAGCGACATTCTTAGTATGCATTGCCACAGTATCCGAGGGGGATAGATCATGGGCGACAATAATTGCTTTCTCTTTGATGTCTCCCAAGCCCTTCTTTTCTTTGCCCAGAAGATTCCTTAATATCCTTTTTCCGACATCATTTATATCCGCGGTGCGTTCCTTGAGGTATTCATCCTCTATCTTTAAAAACACGCTGATATATTTTTTCAGGACCTCTGAAAAGATATAAGCAACGTTTAGCTGTTCTTTCTTAAGGCGAGAGATAACCTCTTCAATAAGCATGCGGTCTTCTAAAACCAAAAGATGCGCGTCGAAAATCTGGGCCTCCTCTTGGCCCATATCTAAGCTGATTCTTTTTTGCATCTCGATAATTTCGCGGCGGGTCTTAATTAAAGCTTCTTCAAAAAGCTGAATTTGTATTGGTATATCTTCCCAGGCAATCGCCTGGCGCAGGACTATAAACTCCTCACTTCCAAGCTTATAGGCCGGACCAATACTTATGCCGCCTGCCGCAGCAATTCCTTTTAACTGAATCATAACTCTTCCTCGCTATTGATTATCTTTTCCAATTCTTCTAAAGCCTGCTCTGCATCTAAACCATCGGCTTCAATAACAATCAAACTTCCTGTTTCCGCACCGAGCATAAGAATACCCATTATGGATTTTCCATTGACCTCTTCGGTATCGCGCCGCACAGTAATACGGCTATCAAATTTATTAGCCACCTGCACAAATATAGCTGCCGGCCGGGCGTGTAATCCCTGTTTATTTTTTACGACTAATTCTTTTTTAATCAAACTCATTTTTAATGAGCGCTTAACTTACGCTGAGCTTTAGGCTGCCGTAAGTTATTTGCGCCAATTTAAGCATCTTGGTTTTCAATCTAGCGAAATCCTTGCGAGCGAAACGAGCAAGGATAATCCCCGCGTTTACTTCAAATAGTAGAAGCTGCGGAGATCATATCTCTTCAATAAAACTTAAAATAATTTTTGCTAACTTTTCCGGATCATGCCGGATCACCCCATCGGTAATCATGCTAAAATCTTCCTCTACTACCCGATAACCAATACTCTCAACTTTCTTGCGGTCATTGATTACAAGGAGTGAATTATCCTGTGAATACCGGCCCAGAATCTCAGCCGGCACCTCGCCATTATTTACCACGCAATAATCCAATATATGCGAATGGCTGTGACTAACCAAAGCCTTAATATGGTCGCTGACACTATAACCATCAGTCTCCCCCGGCTGGGTCATTACATTACAAACATAAACCTTTATTGCTTCGGATTCGGCAATCTCGCCAGCAATTTCTTTAATTAGTAAATTAGGGATTATGCTTGTATACAAAGATCCCGGGCCTAAAACAATAATCTGTGCTTCTCTAATTGCCTTTAATGCATCCGGGGTCGCCGCCGGCTGTTGGGGAGTAAGGCTGACTCTATTAATTCTCTTCCTTGCCTTGGGAATCTGCTCCTCTCCTATTATCTTAGAACCGTCATGAAAATGGGCAACAAGCGTCACATCCCCTAATGTAGAAGGAATAACCTGTCCGCGCAAAGCTAAAACCTTACTGGTTTCCTTAATCGCTTTTTCAAAATCACCGGTTAGGCGGCTCATTACCATAAGAAAAAGGTTTCCAAAGGAATGCCCGGAGAATTCTGAATTTTCATCGAACCGAAATTGGAAAAGATCGCGCATTAATGCCGGCGCATCGGCAAGAGCTACTAAACAGTTGCGTATATCACCGGGAGGCAAGACGTCAAACTGCTGTCTAAGCCTTCCGCTTGAGCCTCCATTATCAGCCACTGTCACTATAGCTGAAATATTCGAAGAATAATTTTTTAACCCGCTTAAAAGAACGGATAAACCTGTCCCTCCGCCCACAGTAACGATACGCGGGCCGCGGCTTAACTGTTTCTTCTGATATAAAATGTCAATTAACTCAGTGCCCCTTGAAGAAGGAACAAATACGGCAATAAAAGAACGCATCAGGCGTTTAATGCCCAAAATCAAGATTATAATTCCTGATATTACAACTACGGCATCTAAAAATTGAATCAACCAGAATTCTTCACTGCGCAGGTTAGCCGTTCCTAAAATTAAAAGCCCAACCCCAAAAGCGCTTAGGGCAACCCAGCGCTTAATACCTATACCGGGATAGAACCATTTTAAGATACCAGTGGAAATCGTCTTCATTTTATTAAATTACTTGCCTTAAATTTATATAATTGAAAAGATTAAATCTTTTTTTCGTCTTCCTGCGTAATAATCTTAATCACAGATTTATCATCCATGCAAGTACGCAGAGTATCACGAAAATATTTATCTTTTAGGAGGCGCGAGATTCTAGCTAATGCCTTAAGATGCGGGCCGGCGGAATCTTGCGGGGCAACGAGTAAAAAGAAGATATAAGCTAATTCTCCGTCCAAGGAATCAAAGTCTACGCCTTTCTTGGAAAGGCCAAAAGAAGCAACTAACTTATTCACACAATCGCACTTTGCGTGCGGTATAGCTATACCCTGGCCAATAGCGGTAGAACCTAAAGCCTCCCTTGACATAAGGGCATCTATCAGCTTATTACGGTTACGTTTTTCTACGTCTCCGGATTCAATTAGAAGATCGACCATCTCTTTAATCACATCTTCCTTTCTGGTAGATTTTATATCGGTAAGAATTGCTTTTTTGGAAAGAAAATCCATTATCTGCATTTGTTTCTCCTTTAAATGAGTCCGCCATTAATTTTAGTGCCGGACGAATTTATCCCGCCGAATAAGTGAGGCGGAATCTAAATTGTTTCCCTGTTACCGTAAATTAAAGCGGGAGACGGGATTCGAACCCGCGACATCAACCTTGGCAAGGTTGCGCTCTAGCCAGCTGAGCTACTCCCGCGGTACCTATCGCCCACCCGCGCAATTCATTTTGGCGCTGAATGCCGCTTTGCTAACTATTATCAGCTTAAAATTTTCAAATAATTGGGCGGAAGAGGATTTGAACCTCCAAGGGTTGCCCCAATAGCTCCTAAGGCTATCGCGTCTGCCAATTTCGCCATCCGCCCGGATATTTTCCTCTTGCCACCTGAATGGCTCCGTGCTCAAACCTAATTACCCTATACTTGGAATTAATTTCGATTGCTGTATCGCACGGAGCAATAAAATTTTGATTCTTAAAATTTTATTGAGCCTCCCGCGACTCGAACGCGGCACAACCACATTAAAAGTGTGGTGCTCTACCTGATGAGCTAGAGGCCCAAGTTTAAAATTCCAGTATTTCCTTCTCTTTAATCTTCAGGAGCTCGTCAATCTTAGCAATATATTTATTAACAATTTTCTGCAGTTCATCAACGCCGCGGAATTTTTCATCTTCGGAAATAATTTTATCCTTTTCCATCTTCTCAACCGTTTCCTTGGCATCTCTTCTAATCGTACGCATAGATACCCGCCCATCTTCGGACATTTTATGAACTAATTTAGCCATCTCCTGGCGCCTCTCTTTAGAGAGCTGCGGCACAGCAATCCTGATCAACTTTCCGTCATTAGACGGATTGAGCCCAAGATTAGATTTTAAGATCGCCTTTTCAATTTCAACAATTGCAGAAACATCCCAAGGCTGGATAATAATCAAATGCGCATCGGGGGCAGATATTGCCGCCAGCTGCTTTAACATCGTTGGAGTCCCATAATAGTCAATATGCAGGCCCTCAACTAAACTCGGAGATGCCCTGCCGGTCCTTACTTCATGAAACTGGCGGTTCATCGACTCAAAAGCCTTTTTCATCTTCTCTTCTGTATTAGACAATATTTCTTTAACTGACATAATCTTTACCTCCGCTTAGCGAACTACTGTGCCAATCTTCTCGCCCATAATTACACGCTTGATGTTACCAAGACGGTTAAGGTTAAAAACAACAATAGGTAATCTGTTATCCATGCACAGGCTGATTGCAGTTGCATCCATGACCTTTAAACCTTTTTTAAGTACATCAATGTATTTTAATTGATTAAATTTTTTGGCATCTTTTACTTTAATCGGATCAGCGGAATAAACACCGTCTACCTTAGTAGCTTTTAAAATAGCATCGGCATTGATTTCCATAGCGCGCAAAGCTGCGGCAGTATCGGTAGTAAAATAAGGATTCCCTGTACCTGCAACAAAAATAACCACTCTGCCTTTTTCTAAATGCCGTATAGCCCTTCTTTTAATATATGGCTCGGCAATTCTTTGCATTTCAATAGCTGTTAAGACTCTAGTAGGTACGCCGGTTTTTTCCAAAGCATCTTGCAGGGAAAGCCCGTTAATTACAGTAGCCAACATCCCCATGTAATCGGCAACACTGCGGTCCATATTAAGCCCCCGGCAGGCAGTATTTTCCTGGCCGCGTAAAATATTGCCTGCACCTAAGACAACAGCAACATCTACGGCCAAGTCTCTAATCTCTTTAATCTGGCGCGAAATAACAAGAAGGACTTCAGGGTCTATGCCATGCGTTTTTTTCCCTTGAAGCGCTTCACCGCTAATCTTTAAGACAATTCTCTTGTAAACCGGCCTAGGCATTTATTCACCGATCTTGTAGCGGATAAACCTGCGGACAATTACATTTTCGCCGATTTTTGCCACTATACTGCCTAAATAATCTTTAATCGTTAAGCTTGGATCTTTTACAAAAACCTGTTCTAATAAACAATTGTTTTTATAGTAATCTTCTTTATTTTTTTCATGCTTTAAGACTTCTTCGCCAACATCTTCTTTTTTAATATACTCCGGGTTAGTTGCGGCAATCTGCATGGCTAAATCTTTAGTAAACTTAATAAACTCGTCATTTCTGGCCACAAAATCTGATTCACAATCAACTTCCAATAAAACTCCGATTTTATTACCGTGATGTATATAGCAGTCAACCCTGCCTTCCTTGGCAACCCGGCCCTGTTTTTTAGCGGCAATCTCTAGGCCCTGTTTACGCAATAAAATCACTGCCTGTTTCATATCGCCTTTAGCCTCTTCTAAGGCCTTTTTACAATGCGCAACGCTTGCGCAGGTCAAATCCCTTAATTCTTTAATTGCATCAACTGAACTTTTCACCTCACACCCTCTTTCTTATTCAATATTATTTTGTATTTATTCATTCCTTAAAAAACCTTAAATATTAGACAGCAGATATTTGAAGGAGAAGGATTAGTCCTTTTTTCTCAATTTTGACTTTATTTCCGCTGCTGGTTTGACGTGCGCCCTTTTGACCGAAGCAGTACCATCAACGAGCGGTTGACTTTCCTCAACAATTTCTTCTATCTCTTTAATTTTAATCTCTTCCTCCGGTAGGACCTCGACAGAGATATCTTGCTTGGCCTCTTCTAGCTTGACGCCTTCCTGAGAGAGGTAAGACAAAAACTTTTTCCTTCCCTCAATAATAGTATCAGCAATTATCGAAGCCACCACGCTGATAGACTTAGTAGCGTCATCATTTCCAGGAATGGGATAATCTATCAAATCAGGATTAGAATTAGTATCAATTAATCCGATTATAGGAATTCCTAAGCGCCGCGCCTCGGCCACCGCAGTCTCCTCTTTTTTTGTATCTACGATAAACGCCGCCTTAGGCATACGCTCCATAGGGACAATCCCTAAGAAATTCTTATTTAACTTGCCTAATTCTTTCTCAAGCAAAGCGACTTCCTTTTTGGTCAATTTCTCAAATGTCCCATCGGTGCGCATCTTTTCAATATCCTTGAGGCGATTAATACTTTTCTTAATAGTAGCAAAGTTAGTAAGTAACCCACCCGGCCAACGGTCAGTGACATGATACATTCCGCTGCGTATGGCTTCTTTTTTCATTACTCCCTGAGCCTGTTTTTTTGTCCCCACAAAAAGAACAAATTCGCCTTTTGAAGTTATATCCATTAAAAAATCCCGAGCAGCATTAATGCATTCCTCGGTCTTTTCCAAATCAATAATATAAATACCGCTTCTGGAGCCGAAAATAAACTTTTTCATTTTGGGATTCCAGCGCTTAGTCTGATGCCCAAAATGCACACCTGCTTCTAAAAGTTGCTTGATTAATTCTGATGGCACGTCTCTACTCCCCCTTCTTTTGGTTTGGGCTATTATGTTGCCAAACCCTGCCTACCGGCAGGCAGGCGCAACCTTCTGGCCTGTGGTTTTGCCCATCTAAAGCCAAACCAGGTTACCTAACCTAATTGTTAATATGCATTTTTGCGTTATTAATAGCAAAAAGTTAATTCTGTAATTATAGCAAAATTTTAATTATTTGCAACTATTTTTGTAGCTCTTGGGCTTCATACAGCCGCTTATATAAACCATTGCTCTCCAGCAACTGGCTATGCGTACCCTGCTCAACAATTGTTCCTTTATCTATAACTACAATCCTATCAGCATTTCTTACCGTAGAAAGGCGGTGCGCAATCATAAACACCGTCCTGCCGCAAACTAATCGGTCCAAGGCATCCTGAACAATACGTTCAGATGTAGAATCCAGTTGCGAAGTTGCTTCATCCAGTATCAATATCGGGGCATTCTTTAAGAGGGCACGCGCAATAGCAATCCGCTGGCGCTCTCCTCCGGAAATCTTTACCCCTCTATCGCCGATAATCGTCTCATACCCCTGGGGACAATTAATTATAAAATCATGCGCATGAGCTGCTTTAGCTGCTTCCTCTATTTCTTTAAGAGAAGCATTAGGCTTGCCATAAGCTATATTAGCACGAATCGTATCATTAAAAAGCATGGTTTCCTGATTAACTATACCGATCTGATTACGTATTGATTTCAAAGTAAACTCACGTAAATCTACTCCGTCAATAAATACCATTCCATCTTTAGGGTCATAAAAACGCGGAATTAAATCTACCAAGGTGCTTTTTCCTGAACCGCTTGGCCCGACAATCGCCAGCATCTGACCATACTCTATATCTAAATTAATGCCTTTTAGGATTTGCGCATCAGCATAACTAAACCAAACATTACTAAACTTGATACTTTTCTTAAAAGTAGTTAAAACCCTTGCCTGCAGAGCCTCTTTTACGCTTACCTCTGTTTCTAATACTTCATGTATACGCTCACTGGCTGCCATAGCCTGCTGATTCAGGGCATTAACCTGGCTTATTTTCTTAAACGGCCTGATTAGAGATAATAAGGCCCCTAAGAAAAGCCCGAAGACTCCAAAAGACAATCTTCCTGAGATAACTTCACGCCCGCCCCAGAAAAAAACTAGTACACCAATAATTACCCCTAAGAATTCCGTAGAGGGATTAAGCAGAAGCGTACGTTTGATCGACTTCATAGAAAGCTTATAGTAATCTGTATTAACTTTATCGAATTTATTGACTTCATGCTCCTCCATATTGAAGGCCTTAACAATTCGGGCACCCATAATCGTCTCATAAAGTAAAGAGTTTGTATCAGCAATTTTCTCCTGGGAACGTTTAGAGAGTTTTCTTAAAGCCTTACCGACCTTTATAATCGGAAAACTAATTAAAGGAACAAAAACAAATGAAATTAATGCCATTTTAAAATAAATGAAGAAAATAACTATCGCGAATACTACTACCTGCAGGCTCTGATAAATCAAGTCAGTTGACCCATAGGAAACAGCATTCTCTACAAGCTTAACGTCGTTGGTAATGCGCGACATGAGTTCACCGCCGCGTTTATGCGTAAAATAGCTCAGGGATAATGACTGAATCTTGGCGTAAAGCTGGCTTTTAATATCCCTAACCACGCGTTGGCCGATATCCGACATAAAATAGCTCTGAAAGAATCCAAAAACTCCTTTTAGCAAGAAAAGTAGCAACACAGTGACAACCATATAGTTAAGTAAAACTTCCGGAGGAGTGTTGTTTATTTTATCCACAAAAACGGCTAAAAAATCAGGTAATTTGGCAGGAATAATGATTTTTTTGTTTGTCAGAACTTTATCTGCCAGAGGAACTACCATAGCCAGAGACACCCCGTCAAATATCGCTGAGAACCCCATGCAGATTATCGCAATAAGAAAAATCCACTTATAGGGCAGCACAAACTTCAGTAACTTTAGATAATCCCGCATCTTTTACCTTTCTTTAAGAAGATTATTTTAACACATAATTAGACCTTAGCAAACCTTTTTATTGCTTTTAATCAGATATTTATGGATTTAGCAAGCCCTATCCACCTTAAGCACCCTGACCGACATCATGCAAACTGCCTCCTCTTGCTCTCCCACGCACCGCTCAATTTTCCTTTAGCGATGAAAAATCTTCGCTCCAGCGGAATCTTGCGCTCTTAGAACAAAACTAATCAGTTACTAATAATGCTAAATTAGAACTAGCCCTGTTGGCTTTCGAGCGAATGTCAATTTTAGCTAATGGAACCCAGAGCTGTTTCGAATCTAATCGGGAGACAGTTTCGACGAAAGATCATTGACGTTAGAGAATCGGCCATAAGATAGAAAACCGACAGAGGCAGTAAAGTGGATAGGTGTGTTAGGCGATTATAACTTAAAATAAGATTTCAGTTGCAACCGCCCCCCAGCTCTGCTATGATTTTAAGCATGAATAAACTCAAGGTGGGAGTAATCGGAGTAGGGCATTTAGGTAGCATCCATGCTAAAATTTACAAACAAACTCCAGGGTGTACTTTAGTCGGCGTATGCGACTCTGACCCGAGACGGCTTAAAGAAGTGTCAGGATCTTTAAGAATACCCGGATATGTTAATCTTTCAGAGCTTTTTGGAAAAATTGACGCTGCTAGTATTGCTGTGCCTACCCGCCTGCATCATAAAATAGCCGAAGAACTCCTTACCCACAATATAAATATTCTAGTTGAGAAACCATTCACGGTTAACTTAGAAGAAGCTGACCACCTGATAGAACTGGCAAAAAAACAGGATCTCATCCTGCAGGTAGGCCACATCGAAAGGTTTAACTCCGCTTTTAATGCCACCCAGAAAATAATAAAAAACCCTAAGTTTATTGAATGCCATCGCCTCTCTTCTTTTCCTAACCGCTCACTTGATGTAGGAGTAGTCTTAGATATTATGATCCATGATATCGATATTGTCTTAGGGTTAGTCAATTGCCCGATAGAGAAAGTCGAATCTGTAGGCGTAAACGTGCTTACTTCTTTTGAAGATATTGCTAACGCCCGATTGACTTTTAAAAACGGCTGCATTGCGAATCTTACCGCTAGCCGTGTATCCGACGAAATAATGCGTAAAATCCGCATATTCCAAGAAGATACTTATATATCTTTAGACTATAAAAATGCCGAGGCATCGGTATACCGTAAACTTAAGGATAAAATAACCAAAGAACGCCTGCCTATCGAAAAAGAACAGCCATTGCAAAAAGAACTGGCATCATTTATTGACTGCGTCGTTAATAAAAAGGAGCCTCTGGTTTCGGGCTCTGTCGCAAGAGAAGCCTTAGCAGTTGCCCTAAAAATCCAAAAACAAATATGGGAAAAATAAAAAATATCTTTATCGTTTGCGGCGAGCTCTCCGGAGATCTTTTAGCGGGAAATCTTATTGAAGCGATTAAAAAACTTGATCCTGAAATAAAAATTTCTGGCGTCGGAGGTGAATATTTAGCTAAAAACGGCTGTGAAATATTTTATAACATTAGAGATCTCTCCGTTATGGGTTTTTTTGATGTCCTAAAAAAACTGCCAAAATTCATAAAATTAAAAAAATTGATTTTAAGTAAGATAAATACGGATAAGCCCGATGCAATAATTTTTGTTGATTTTTCCGGTTTTAATCTACGCTTGGCTAAAGTAATCAATAAGCGCTTACCTATTATTTATTATGTCAGCCCACAGGTTTGGGCATCAAGGGAAGGCAGAACAAACTGCATAAAGAAATTTATCTCTAAGATGATCGTGCTTTTTAAATTTGAGGAGGATTTTTATAAACAGCACCAGATTGAAGCATTCTGTCCAGGCCATCCCTTGGTGGATTTAGTAAAGCCTACATTAGGAAAACAGGATTTCCTGAATAATTTCCGGCTTTCTTCTTCTAGAAAAATCGTTGCCCTGCTTCCAGGATCGCGCAAGCAGGAAATTCTCTCCATCTTGCCTCTGATGCTTAAATCTGCGCAACTAATCCACGACAAAATTAAACAGGCGCAATTTATCATTGCAAAATCTCCTAATCTAGGCATACAGATATATCAAAATGAATGCAAGAAGTTTACTCTTGATTTAAGAATTATTGACGGCTTAACTAGCGATTGCCTAAATATGGCAGAAATAAGCATGGTCTGCTCAGGGACCGCAACTTTAGAAGCAGCAATCATAGGAAAACCTTTTGTAATCGTATATAAAACAAACTTATTTAATTATCTGCTTTACCGGCCACAAATCAAAATTCCATACATCGGCATGGTCAATATCGTTGCAGGTCGAAAAATAATCCCGGAGTTTATTCAGTTTAGCGCCCGCCCTAAAAGAATTGCCGAGTCAATTATCAATCTTATGCAAAATCCCGATCAAGCCAATCAAATGCAACAAAACCTAGAAAAGGTCAAGACAAGCCTTGGGCAACCTGGCGCGGCAGAACGCGCCGCAAAGCTGATTCTTGATTTTCTCCACAATCAATAAAAATAGCAAAATCTTTATTTAACGGGTGGCTTTCGAGACGAAGCCATTTAAAAAATTCCTTTTGCCGAGGGGTAACACTGAAGAGGAACATCCTCATTCCGAGGACAAACTTGCCCGCAGGAATGGGGAAACTTCAGTGGTAGCCTGCCCGCCAAGCATTATGGCGGGGACCCCGAGGCCTCAAGCACGGCGAGGTGACTCGACAGGCAGAAAGCGCTAAAATTAATGTGATTTTGCTATTTTTATGCGCTCATCAATTGGAGGGTGATCAAAAAAGAAAAATTTGATTAGTGGGTGGGGATTCCTGTCGGCGAGATTTTGGTTGGCTAGCTTCTCCATCACTGAAATAAATGCCTCCCTTGCGCAGGTGACTTTAAGAGCTAAATTATCAGCTTCTCTTTCAAATAACCGGCTGATAAATGCCTCCAATGGCTGCATTATAATTCCGAAAGAAATAAAATATAAAAAAACTAAAGGTAGGCTAGCTAACTGGGCCAAAGAACTCAGTTTAAATATCTCCAGATAATAGCTATTCGTTTTAAAAATTAGAAAGAACAAACCGAGAGTTACTAAAGAATTTATGGCAATCAGTTTTATAATATGTTTAAGCTGATAATGCGCGAATTCATGCGCTAAAATTACTTCAACCTCATCATGAGTATATTTATCTCTTAAGGTATCAGCTAAAAGCACGCGTTTAGTCTTGCCCAAACCGGTAAAAGCTGCGTTCGCCTTAAGAGTTTTTTTACTGAAATCAATCTCAAAAACATCCAAAATTTTTATCTGCATCTTCGAAGCCAAATTAAAAATTCTTTGGCGCAAGATATCATCTTCTAATTTCTTGTATTTAAAAAATAACGGGATTATAAGTATTGGTGTTAATTTGGCCAAAACTATGCTAAAGATTATCCAAAAAACAGAAATTACCAGCCACCATTGGTTAAACCTACCTAAAACCCAATAAAAAGTTAAGATGAGTATCAAGGAGATTATATACGCCAGCACTGCGGACTTTAGCTGATCCACAACCCAAGCCCCTGCTTTTTGTTTAGTCAGGTTAAATTTATGTTCCAATATAAAACCGGAGTAAAAATTAACCGGTAGATTCAACAGATAATAAAGAAAAAAGACAACTAAGAGAAATGCGGCACTTAAAGAATAGCTCGGGATGCCGAGGCTTATAAGAAAGTTCTCCAGAGATAAAGAAAGCCCTGTTCCTAAAAAAAATAGAATCAGGGCTATATTATAAATTACGTCTACGATGCTTAATGCATACTTTTGTTGAGAATAACTTTTGGCTAAACTAGCCATTTTATCTCTTGGATGTCTTTGCCAGCGGCGCAACATTAATGAACGAGCGCACCTTTCCATGGCTAGTCTTCTTGCGGGTAAAATAAACTTTACCCGGGCAAAGGGCAAATAATGTACCCGGGCCACGGACATTTATACCCGCTTTATAAGTATCAACCCCGCGCACAAGAATTTCCCCTGTTTTAACTAGTTTCCCGCCGCTTGATTTTAGTGCCTTATCTTTTTTGGGAGTAGAAAAACCACCTATCATTTTTTTATCCTTTCCTAGAAATAAATCGCTTGAATTCTTTATCGTCCATAGTCTATAGACGATAGACCATTAATAAGTGAAAATAATACTATCACAAAACAGTTAATTAAGCAATACCTCTTCATCCTTATCCGGAATATGCACGTCTAGGCCCCTCTGGAACAATATATCGGCAAGAATCTGTGATTGTTCGGGCTCCCCATGCACAAGAAAAATACGCTTAAGCGGCAGGCCTGCCTGTCCGTCAGGCAGGCAACCGGAGACAAATTCTAATAATTCCGTCTGGTCGGCATGGCCTGAAAAAGCGTTAATTACTACCACTTCGGCGTTAAGTTCATATTCTACCCCGAATATTTTTACAAAAGGCGTTTTCTCAACAATTTTTCTGCCCAAGGTATCCTGGGCCATATATCCTACAACTAAAATCATATTACGCGTATCTTCGATATTATTTTGCAGATGATGCAGCATTCTTCCGGATTCACACATACCACTTCCGGCAATAATTATCATCGGCCGCTTATCTGTATTTAATGCCTTGGATTCCTTTTGCTCGCGGATAAAACGCAAGTTTAATAATTCAAACGGATTATCCCCCTTGCTAAATGCCTGACGGGTTTTTTCATTTAGAAAACTTAAATGGTATTTAAATACATCTGTTATGCTGGTAGCTAACGGGCTATCCACATAAATAGGTACCGATGGAATTAATTTTTCTTTAAGCAGTTCATTCAAGAAATAAATTACTTCCTGTGTACGCTCAAGAGTAAAAGAAGGAATAAGTACCTTCCCGCCTCTTTGGACAGCGCGAGAAATCGCCTCCCTTAGCTTTGATTGCGCCTCTTCAATCGGATGATGCAACCTACCGCCATAAGTAGATTCCAAAATTAAATAATCTAGGCCTTTAGGGATTACAGGGTTGCCTAAAAGAGGCAGGTTTTTTCTTCCTAAATCCACTGCATAGCCTAAGCGCAATATTTTATCTGAAGTTTTAATATCTAAAATAATTATCCCTGAGCCTAAAATATGCCCTGCATCAACAATCGTTGCATAGACATCTTTGGCAATGCAAAACTTCTGGTTGTAAGAAATAGAACGGAAAATTCTAGTGGCCCGGGAAGCCTCCTTTGCTGTATATAACGCTTTGCGCAGAGGTAAATTCATACGCCTATTTATTTTATTTAAATAACGTACATCTTCTTCCTGGATCTTTCCTGAATCCACTAACATAAGATCTGCCAAATCCTTGGTTGCCGAAGTAGTGTAAATTTTACAACGCAGCCCCTGTTTAATCAAATTGGGAATATTACCGCAATGGTCTATATGTGCATGCGATAAAACCATGGCTTTAATTGTATGCGGATTATAATGAAAAGTAGTATTTATTTTATAAAAGGCGTCGCGATGGCCCTGAAAAAGTCCGCCGTCCAGAAGGACCTCGGTATTCCCGGCCGAGATTAGATGGCTTGAACCGGTAACGGTCTTGGTGCCTCCAAGAAATTTTATTTTAACCGACATATTAAAACCTTAAGTTACAAAAAGATTGCGGGAGGAGAATTTCCCGTCGGTAGTAAGATTTACTCCTAAACGCTTCAGGCCTACTTCGTCTCCAGGAGTAGGAATATGCGTCATATGCATTTCGCAGCCTTTAAGTTCTCCGAGTTTCTTCATAGCCAACTCTGCTGTATGATTCGTAGCTGCGCTTATAGATAAAGCAATTAAACACTCCTCTAAATCTAAACTCTCTGAATCTGCTTTTAGAATATCTTCTTTTAATTTAGCAATTTGATTTATAACATGAGGGCTTAATAAAAGTATTTCGTCAGGAATATGTGCCAGAACTTTAACTGCATTCATAACCAGGCTAGATGCGGCATGCATAAGCTTAGAATTTTTCCCTGTAATAATTTGGCTGTCATTTAATTGAATTGCCGCTGCGCAATATATTCCATCGTTGCCCTTATCAGCATCTTCCGATTCTTCTGCAGTTTTCCTAGCCACACCTACAACTAAACGATCCGTAACTTTTACTCCCATCTCTTCCATAAGCAAGGTTACTCTATCTACGGTTTCTTTTTTCTCTATACCTAAAAGATATTCGCTGTTATAGCGAAAATACCTGCGGATCAGCTCCTGTTTAGCCGCATCCTGGACTACTTTATCTTCAACTATTCCGAAACCGGCGCGGTTGACTCCCATATCAGTTGGAGAATTATACATAGGAAGGTTATTATCCTGAGTAAAAATCCTGCTTAATATAAGCTTGAGGATAGGAAAACTTTCCACGTCACGATTATAATTAATAGAGGTTTTATCATATTTATTGAGATGAAACGGATCTACTAGATTAAAATCCTGAATATCTGCTGTAGCTGCTTCATAGGCAACATTCACCGGATGTTTTAAAGGTAGATTCCATATCGGGAATGTTTCGAATTTTGCGTAACCGGCATTTATGCCGCGTTGATGCTCAAGGAATAACTGAGAAAGGCATGTAGACAGTTTTCCGCTATTAGGCCCGGGCGCAGTAACCACTACGATAGGATTCTTGGTTTCGATATAATCATTCTTGCCAAAACCTTTTTCACTAACGATTGCATTCACGTCGGCAGGATAACCTTCAATAGGATAATGCAGGTAAACCTTTACCCCGCGACGCTCCAGTTTATTTTTAAAAATTATAGCCGATGGCTGATTCGCAAAACGCGTAATTACAACCGCTAAGATATCCAGCCCCCATTTCCTGAGATCGTCAATTAATTTAAAGGTAGCCGCATCATAGGTGATCCCAAAATCTCCGCGTACTCTGCCCTTTTCGATATCTGCAGCGTAAATGGAAAGCACGATATCTATTTTATCCTTTAAGCTCTGTAGCAATCTTATTTTTACATTAGGATCATAACCCGGCAGGACGCGTGCGGCATGAAAGTCAAAACAAAGTTTGCCTCCAAATTCTAAATAGAGCTTATTATCAAACTTTTTTACTCTATCAAGAATAGCGGCGGTCTGGTCTTTAAGGTATTTCTCGTTATCAAAGCCTGTTTTCTTAATCATAATTGCACAATTATTAGGCATATTATATTACAGCTTAATCTCTTTGTAAAGCTCTTAGGTTTTCCTACGAGCTACGAGCTAAAAACTAAACTAGCCTATTTATCGTAAGTGGAATAAAAATAAGGGGTATGCGCCATAAACTCCGCAGCGCATGTATCAACTAATTTAAAATCTACAACTAAAGCATAAGATTTTCTTAAATTATAGACCTCATTCTCTCCTAAGGATAAAAGTTTTCCTAGCTGCCTATCGCTAAAGCCATACTCTTTGGCGCGCTTCAACAACTCCTTAGGAATATTCTCTTTATTCTTAAGCAATTCTTTTTCGCAATCAATAATTTCTTTAATGTTATGCAAAAACCACCGATCAATTTTAGTCAACTCGTAAATTCTTTCAATATCCATATTAGCGCGAAAGGCATCGCCGATATAAAAAATCCTTTCCGCATTAGGCTGCTTTAATTTATGATAAATTTTATCAGAAATTTCATTATTAACTTTAATGTCCGGCGGATTAAAGATAATACTTTCTAAACCAAATTTTTTAATCTCTAAAGATCGTAGGCCTTTTTGCAGGGATTCTTTAAATGTACGGCCAATAGACATAGCTTCACCGACTGACTTCATAGAAATACCCAATGTACTATCGGCTAAAGGAAACTTTTCAAAATTAAAACGCGGTATCTTGACTACACAATAATCAATCGCCGGCTCAAAACAAGCGGGAGTAGAGCAGGTAATATCATTTGGTATTTCATCTAAGGTATACCCTACGGCTAGTTTTGCGGCAATCTTAGCAATAGGGAAACCCGTGGCTTTTGAAGCTAGGGCTGAGCTACGCGAAACCCGCGGATTCATCTCGATAACCACCATCCTGCCGGTCTTAGGATGCACGGCAAATTGAATATTAGAGCCGCCAGTTTCAACGCCAATCTCGCGGATGCAGGCAATAGCGGCATCGCGCATCAACTGATATTCTCTGTCGGTTAATGTCTGAATAGGGGCGACTGTAATGCTATCTCCGGTATGTATGCCCATGGGGTCAAAATTTTCAATAGTACATATTACCACGACATTGTCCTTTAAATCCCGCATAACCTCCAGCTCAAACTCCTTCCAGCCAATTACAGACTCCTCAACTAAAATCTCGCTAATCATGCTAGATTCTAAGCCACGCTTGGCCAAGGCCTTAAATTCCTCCATATTATAAGCAATTGAACCTCCGGCTCCTCCCATAGTAAAACTGGGCCGGATAATTAGAGGAAAACCAATTTTTCTTGCCGCAGCAATCGCCTCTTTCAAATTATAGGCCTGGCTGCTTTTAGGTAAATCTAATCCAATCTTCCTCATCGCTGCCTTAAACTGCTTACGATCTTCACCTTTTTTAATTGCTTTTATATTAGCCCCGATAGTTTCTACCTTATATTTTTTTAATACTCCTTTTTTCGCCAGCTCCACAGTCGTGTTCAATGCAGTCTGGCCGCCAAGAGTTGGCAGAAGCGCATCAGGCCTTTCCCTGATAATAATATCCTCTACCATTTCCGCCGTAATTGGCTCAATATAGGTTTTATCGGCGACCTCCGGATCAGTCATAATTGTTGCCGGGTTAGAATTTACCAAAATTACCTTATATCCCTCTTGCTTTAAAACCTTACAAGCCTGAGTACCGGAATAATCAAATTCACAGGCCTGGCCAATAACAATAGGCCCGGAACCAATGATTAATATTTTTTTAATATCTGTCCTCTTAGGCATGTTTTTTCGATTTCTTATGCTTATGCATCAACTCTATAAATTCGGCGAATAAATATTCCGCATCATGCGGGCCAGGGGAAGCCTCAGGATGAAATTGCACGGAGAATAAAGGCAGTTTTTTATGGCGCAGGCCTTCCACAGTGCCATCGTTTAAATTTAAGTGAGTTAGTTCAATGTCTTTTTTATTTAAAGAATCAATGTCTATGCAAAATCCATGGTTCTGGCTGGTTATTGAAACTTTTTGCGTCCTTAAATCCTTTACCGGATGGTTTGCTCCATGATGGCCGAATTTAAGTTTATAGGTCGCCCCTCCTAAAGCAAGCCCAAGCATCTGATGCCCAAGGCAAATTCCAAAAATCGGCACTTTTCCGATTATTGAAGCGACCATTTTGACTACATAATCTACTGCCGCCGGATCCCCTGGTCCGTTAGAAAGCAAAACTCCGTCGGGGTTAAGATCAAGAATTTCCCTAAAGGTCGCCTGGGCAGGCACTACTATAACATTGCATTTATGGCGCGCTAATTCTCTTAATGAATTATATTTTACCCCGCAATCTAAAACTATTACCTTATATCTATTACTCTTAGCCTGCGCATAAATATATTGTTTGGAAATAGTAACATCTTTGACTAAATCCAGGCCTACCAACCCCCTACTTTTTTTCGCTTTGTTAATTAGGCTTTGTTCATTAAAATCTTGCGTTGACAAAATTGCTTTCATCGCGCCTTTTTCTCTTATATGTAGAGTTAATCTTCGGGTATCAACTCCTTCGATTGCCAGGATATTATTTTCCTTTAAATATTCCCCTAACTCCTGATTTTTCCTCCAATTGCTAGCTATCTTACTATACTCCTTAACCACAAAACCTTCTAGAAAAGGCCTCCTACTTTCTGCGTCATCATCATTAATACCATAATTACCAATTAAAGGATAAGTCATTGCCACAATCTGGCCCTTGTAGGAAGGATCGGTAATGATCTCCTGATATCCGGACATACTGGTATTAAAAACAACCTCTCCAATCGCCTCGCCAATTGCGCCAAAGGAATTACCCTTAAATACAGTGCCGTCCTCTAAAACAAGATATGCTTGCATGATTATTTTTTCTCTGCCGCAGCGCGGATAAATTCCCTGAACAAAGGATGCGCTGCATCGGGTTTGGATTTAAATTCGGGGTGAAATTGCACCGCAATAAAGAACGGATGATTTTTTAATTCCACAATCTCAACCAAATTCTTCTTTTCGTAAAGACCAGAGAAAACAACCCCTTTGTTTTCAAGTTTTTTACGAAATTTATTATTAAATTCATACCTGTGCCGATGCCTTTCAAAAATTAAATTTTTTTGATAGATCTTCGAGGCTAAAGTATTCTTTTTTATTTTACAAGGGTAGGCACCCAAGCGCATAGTGCCGCCCAAATCTTTAACATCCTTCTGCTCAATCAAAAGGCTAATCACAGAATTTTTAACCTTAGGATTAAACTCAGTAGAATTGGCATCTTTTAATCCGCAAATAGAGCGCGCAAAATCAACAACCGCACATTGCATACCCAGGCAAATCCCTAAAAAAGGAATCTTATTCTTGCGGGCAAAACTAACCGCCTTAATCTTACCTTCAATACCGCGGTAGCCAAAACCTCCAGGAATCAAAATCGCATCTACTCCCTTAAGCATCTTTTGGGCCCCATGCTTTTCAATATCTTCAGAATCAATCTTTTTAACTTCTACTTTTACTTGATTACTGATACCTCCATGCGTAATTGCCTCATAAATAGATTTATAAGCATCCTGCAGGCCGATATATTTGCCCACTACAGCAACTCTAACTGTCTTTTTAGGAGAAAACAGGCGCTCTACCACATTTTTTTCCCAATCTTTTAAATCAGACGGCTTTGAAATAAGGCCAAAATGGCTTAAAATTATCTCATCTAAAATTTGCCCCTTAAAAACCAGCGGTACCTGATAAATCGATTCCACATCGCGCGACTCAATAACCGCCTCTTTTCTCACATTGCAGAATAAAGATATTTTTTCTTTAACATCATCGGAGAGCGGTTTTTCCGTACGGCAAATCAATATGTCCGGCTGGATACCAATTTGGCGCAAAGTCTGTACACTATGCTGCGTCGGCTTAGTTTTGATTTCATCTGCAACTTTTACATAGGGAACTAATGTAAGATGTATATATAGGACATTTTTCTCTCCGGCATCTAATTCAAATTGTCGCGCTGCCTCTAAAAAAGGAAGGCTTTCAATATCACCTACCGTTCCGCCAACTTCAACCAGCACAATATCCGCACTACTTACTTCGGCAACCTTCTTTACTCTATCTTTTATTTCGCCTGTGATATGCGGGATAACCTGAATAGTTTTACCTAAATAATCTCCCCTGCGCTCACGTAAAATTACCGCATTATAAACCTGGCCTGTCGTGGCATTATTAAATTTGGTCATCGCAGCCCTGGTAAACCTCTCGTAGTGGCCTAAATCTAAATCAGTCTCCGCGCCATCATCAGTAACATAAACCTCTCCGTGCTGATAGGGATTCATCGTGCCCGGATCAACATTAATGTAGGGATCTAACTTCATTAATGTAACTTTAAGGCCCCGGGATTCCAGGATTTTACCGATAGAGGCAGAAGCAATTCCTTTGCCCAAGCTTGAAATAACGCCACCAGTTATAAAGATGTATTTTGACATTTTTTTATATGGAAAAGGCGTTTAGTGCCGACTTTCCGGCTCCTAAACGCCCTTGTTTAAATAAATATATCATAGCGCTCTCAAAATGTCAATTTATTTTTCCTTAAAGAGCGCTACGTTCAAGATTAAGATATTCCTTGCCTTCCTTCCAGGGATTAAGATAACGCTTAATGCTCAGGCTATAATCTTTAATCAGATTAACTAAACGCCTTTTTTCAATAGGTAGGACTATTTCAATTATTGGCCTCTGAATATCGGATTCATTCTGGTCCTTGACTATTGCTATACTGCCATCATCTAATGCAACTACCGAACCAAGCGGCCAAAAACCTATAAATCTAAAGAATTTATCCAACAACTCAGGGTTAAAAGCACTGCCCTTTTCCCTATTCATTATATTATAAACTACGTCCGGAGCATAATCCTGCTTATAGCCACGTTTTTGCGAAAGCGCATCATAAACATCACAGATAGAGACAATTGAAGAAACAATATGCTGTTTTTTTATTAAAGGCATACGGGGGTATCCGGAAGAATCATATTTTAAATGATGTTCAAAATTGATCACTGCAGGCAAGATACCCAGAGTATCAACATACTTAAGCATTATCTCTGCGCCCAAAGAGGTATGGCTTTTAATACTGGCAAACTCCTGCTCCGTGAGCTGCCCTGGCTTATGCAATATTTTACGTGAAATAAATAATTTACCGATATCATGGAACATGGCGGCAATACCAATATTTAGAACATTTGTTTTATCAAAACCTAAACGTGAAGAAAAATACATAGAAAAAATAGCCACATTCAGCATATGCGTATAAGTTTCTGCGTCATATCTTTTTAGCGTAGCTAATTTAAATAGTTCCTGGCGTTGCAAGCTTAAACCCTCCATAAGGTTGCTCAAAGAAAATTTAAGCGCCAGTTGATCAATTTTTTCCCCATTAAGCACTCCGTTTAAAATCTTGCTTACCTTTTGAGCGCTAGAGTCATAAAGATTAGGCTGTCCTGCCTCAGAAGTATTTTTATGTATGCTATCATCAATTTTAAGCCTACCTACGCTTATATGTTCTACTCCTGCAAAATCAAGTGCCTCTTGAGGATCGCCTTTAAAATCCTCTTTAGGCCGGGCAATAAAATCTACAAATATACGCAGCTCATCCTTGTTTAACCCGCGGTAAAATGCCAGCCTTTCGATATTTCTTTCTTTTAGATATAAGATCGCCGGCCGCAGTAGCTTTCCCAGATCAAAGAGAATTTCTTTTTCAAATGCCAGTTCATCGCCAACAATACCGATAACTATCTCTTGATGTCCAGCTAAAGCATCATCAAAAGCTAAACAGGCATTATCCAAAGATTTCTGGAACATAGGATGGACAGAGCCGTACATCTTAACAGTTTGGAGACAATTAGCTAGGCTTTGAAAAGCGATTTCAACCTTTGAGAACATTCCACTCCCCTAAAATTTGTTTTGCTTTATTGCGTAATTCACTATTCCAGAAAAACATCCTGCGGCTTAAATCTTGAATACTCTTTCTTGCATCAATAAAATCCAGTTCAAAGGCAATCTGCATATTTTCAATAAGAAACTTGTTCTTCCTGCCAAAAGGGCTAGGAATTTTAAATAATAAATCTAAAATTTTATCTTTTACCTGCGCATCCAACATAAGTACAGAGTATATATTTTTTCTAAGTAAAAACGAATCCGTATTTAATTGGCGAGTAAGAAAATTAATATCCACCTTTTTTAATTTACGCATGGCTTTTAATATATCTAATTTAATCAATTCATTAGCAAAGGAATAAATATACTCTAATAAGTCTAAACTTTCAGGCATCTCAAGCCGGCTCAATAACTCAACCAAGTTAGAAATAAGCTCCATATCCTGCAACTTTTCCTTTAATCTTTCGTAAAAAACATCCAAATTACCCGGAAACAGCCTAAAGAACAAAATCAAAACCTGCTTATTAGTCTTTCCGCAGTTAAATATCTTATCCAGGTAAAAATCTATTTTATAAGCGGACGAAGAAATCATCTCCATTAGAAACTCCTGCTCGACAGGCAAAGATTTATCTAATATAATATTTTCAATATAGGCAGAAAACTTTTTTTCAAGGTCAATACATACGTCCATTCCCTCTTTTTTTCTTTCAATCAATAAAGCATACAGGTCTTTTAAAAAACCAACGGCATTATCTTCAAATGCCCCAGATAATTCTTTTTCTAAAATTTCTGCTGTTAACTTCAAGCTATCAGCATCTCTATTGACTGAAAACATGCTTAAAACCATATAACGATAATTTTCTTTAAGTTTTATCTGATCAAAAGATAACGCCCCGGATGAAGAAATCCCCTTAATCAAAGATTCCAGCGTATTGTGGTATACTGCGGATAATTGGTCTCCTTGAGTTGAACTCAATAAATCCTGAATTTTTTTTATTATCTTAGAATTATCCTTTAATTCCTGCGATTGGCTTATTTTATTAAAAAATCCTTCGGCGATTTTAGAAGGATTTTTATTTTCGGAGATTTTAGAAAAAAGCTGTAAACTTAAGGCATCAAAACTGTCCTCATTCGTTAACCCTTCCCAGAGAAGTGAGCTAAAATCTTCCTGACTTAGGCTATTAAAAACCGGCCTGAGCTTTGCTATTTTATCTTCATCAAGTGACTTTTTGTTATGTAGTAGCCATAAGAAAACTTCTTTTGAGCATTTTTCAAATTTTTCGCTATTTTTATCCTTTAAGGCAGTTAGAAACTCATTAATATTGGCGCAAACCTCTTCACTCCCAATAATATCTTTTTCATCGGATCGCTTAATAAAAGCGCCGAAATCATCGGCCATTTTGTTTAACTTCGCCGCATCATTACTCTGCGCCGCATCTTTAAGCATATAACCCCAAATATCCGTACACTCTTGGCCGCCACCCTGCAGGAGATTAGAATAATCTAACTCTTCAATGATCAAATTAACGGACTGCTGTTTTTTAAGAAGAGAATTTAGGCCGCCGTTTTTAAAGATATCTTTTGGAGACATGGAAATAATAGAAAGGAAACCGATCAACTCCGTAATGGTTACACCGCTTTTGATTTCGATGCTTTTTATTTTTCGCTGGTGAAACAAGCGGGCTAATTCGTCGTAAAAACCGGCCTTGGTCAAAGTTTTTCCATCAACCATAAGACCCAAATCTGTTACTCCAATTTTTAGCGGGGATAGGACAATAAGCGTCTCCTCTAACTTGATTTTAAAACTTTCAACTGATTTGATGAAATAAGGGTGATTTTTGGAATAAGAAAATGAGTTGGTAAGAGCAACTCTAAAACTGCGGAAAAAATTTTCGATAATTTGCTCTTTATTCACGAATATTATTTTACAACTTAACGGCGGAGCTTGCAACTATAATTATCAACCTATGCTGCCTCAGATTAAAATTCGGGGTTTGCTAGAGGTTAATACTCCTTCCTGGCTGTGGGTATATAAATAGAGAGCGCCCCGGAGTTTTCCTGGGGCGCTCTTGAGAACAACTTATAAATTAACTTAAAAACTACTTACACCAGCCCTTGATCGAGCATGGCGTCTGCTACTTTAACAAATCCGGCAATATTTGCTCCGTTAACATAATTAACATATCCGGATTCTTTACCATACTTAACGCATTGTTCATGTATAGCAATCATTATGTCATGCAACCTTCTATCTACCTCTTCGCGGGTCCAAGAAAGCCTCAAACTATTCTGGCTCATTTCAAGGCCTGATGTAGCTACGCCTCCGGCATTTGAAGCCTTACCGGGAGCATAAAATATCTTTGCCTTCTGAAACACTTCAACCCCTTCTGGTGTTGTAGGCATATTTGCGCCTTCGCCAATAGCAATACAGCCGTTTTTAACTAAAGTCTTGGCATCGTTTTCGTCAATTTCATTTTGAGTTGCAGAGGGAAACGCGACATCGCACTTTACATTCCAAGGCCTCTGTTTTTCAAAATACTTGCAGTTAAATTCCTTGGCACATTCCCTAATCCTACCGCGCTTGACATTTTTCAAATGAAGAACGCAATTTAACTCTTTACTATCAATACCGTCTTTATCGTAAATATAACCGTCAGAATCAGAGAGCGTAACTACCTTAGCCCCCATCTGAATAAGTTTTTCTACGGTGTACTGAGCAACATTGCCTGATCCGGATACCGCACAAACCTTTCCCTTTAATGAATCTCCGCGGCTCTTTAGCATCTCTTCTACAAAATATACGCAACCATAACCCGTAGCTTCCGGCCGGATTAAACTACCGCCCCAATTAAGGCCCTTGCCGGTCAAAACACCGGTGAATTCATTACGCAACCTTTTATACTGCCCAAACAGATAACCTATTTCGCGTCCGCCTACACCGATATCTCCAGCCGGGACATCTGTATTCTGGCCAATATGCCTGGAAAGTTCTGTCATAAAACTTTGACAAAACTTCATTACTTCATTATCCGACTTTCCCTTAGGGTCAAAATCTGAGCCGCCTTTTCCACCGCCCATAGGCAACGTGGTGAGAGCATTCTTAAAAACCTGCTCAAAAGCTAGAAATTTTAATATACCTAAGTTCACGCTAGGATGAAACCGCAATCCGCCTTTATACGGCCCGATGGCGCTACTCATCTCAATACGATAACCACGGTTAATTTGAATTTCTCCTTGATCATCAAGCCAGGGAACACGAAATATTACTGTCCTTTCCGGTTCAATCATTTTTTCCAATATTTTAGCTTTCTGATATTTAGGGTTTTTTTCGATAAAAGGCATTACTGATTCGACAACCTCTCTTACTGCCTGATGAAATTCTGTCTCACCCGGGTTCCTTCTTACTACTAAATCCATAAACTCTTCGATTTTCTTTGACATCATTTCTCTCCTTTTTTAGAAAATTCATCCATTATTGCCCGGGAGGCCTTCTTGGCCATTCCCATGGCCTCAATAACCGTACCTTCTCCGCCAACAATGTCCCCACCGGCAAAAACACCTTTAATGGAACTTTCCATGCTTTCAGAATCCACGATGACATCTGAATATTTATCGGTTTTTAATTCCGGCGTTGCATTAATTAAGACCTGGTTGGCTTTTAATCCCACGGCAATCACGCATAAATCACAATCAATCTCAAATTCACTCCCTTCTATAATTACCGGCCTTCTTCTACCGGAGCTATCCGGCTGGCCTAATTTAGACTTAAGGCAAACCAATTTTTTAACGAACCCTTGAGCGTCTCCAATAAATTCTTTCGGCTGTGTTAAAAATTCAAATTTTATACCTTCCTCTC
>Ga0268276_1000204_pt1 | contig 71400 bp, 84 predicted proteins | sample saktaG_4_FD_190145 | JGI IMG/M metagenome (GOLD analysis project Ga0268276, IMG submission 190145) | Saline water microbial communities from Sakinaw Lake, British Columbia, Canada - sak_2010_1_5_45m | ecosystem: Environmental > Aquatic > Non-marine Saline and Alkaline > Saline ... | reverse complement strand
ATCTTTTTCGTGAATATCTTTTGGCTTTTTACCTAAATATGCCCTCTTTCTTTTTAATTTATCTTTGTCGGTAATGGTTCTTGAATCAGAAAGTTTAAAACAAATGTTCGGCGAAACATCAAGGATAATATTAATATCTGGTTTGGGAATTTTAAAAATCTTGTATTCGAGGTTATATAACCATCTTAAGTAATTCTGGCGTTGTTTTTGATTCTTTATTTTTCCAGCCTGATGACCCATATTAGAACCAATATAACGATCGGCAATCACAATTCTGCCCATTTCCAGTTGTTTTCTTATCTTAAAACTAGCATCGTATCTATCACAAGCAAAGAAAATTGAAGCCCGATAAGGGCCAACTTCTTTAGCCGAACCGTATTTACCGTTTTAATAATCGTCACTAAAGCAGCAGATCTTTTTCCGTGTTGGGGAAAATCAAAAAATGAAACCTTGTAGCCTTCTTTTTTTAATCGTTGAACTAAAAATTTCAGCTGAGTTGATTTTCCGGAACCGTCTAAACCGTCGATAACAATGAACCCCGCACCGAGCTTTGCTCTGGTGCTGGGTTTTCCCGGATAAGGATTTTTTTGCATATTTTTTAAATTTTGGCTAGGGTCAGTTTTTTCTGCCCCTGGTATTTACCCTTTTTATCAGCATATGAAATTAAGCAATCTTGTTCACCTCTGGCGAATAAAACCTGACAGATACCCTCATTGGCATAAATCTTAACTGGCAAAGGGGTGGTGTTGCTGATTTCAATAGTCACATACCCTTCCCATTCAGGCTCTAAAGGAGTGACATTGACAATGATACCGCATCGAGCATAAGTAGATTTTCCCAGGCAAATACAAAGAATATCTCTGGGAATCTTAAGATATTCAAAACTTCTGGCTAAACAAAAAGAATTAGGCGGCACAATGCAAACCTTGCCGTTGAAATCAATAAATGACTTGAGATTAAAATTTTTTGGGTCAACAATAGCGCTGTTTACATTGGTAAATATTTTAAACTCATCGGTAATTCTTAAATCATACCCATAAGAAGAAAGTCCATATGAAATCACCCCCTTTCTTACTTGAGAATCTTTGAAGGGGGTGATCATTTTGCTCTTTTTGGCGTATTGTTTGATCTGTTTATCGGATAAAAACATTTTGTCTTGAGGTAAATAAAACTAAAAATACATTATGAGATTACCGCGGGAAGCTTTATTCTATTTCAATGCCCATGCCATTAGCTGTGCCCTCAATAATCCTTTCTGCCACTTCAAGAGAATCAGTATTAAGATCGGGAAGCTTTTTGGCAGCAATTTCTTTAAGCTGACTTCTAGTAATCTTGCCAACCTTAACGGTATTAGGTTTCCCCGAGCCCTTCTCAATGGCAGCCGCTTTTTTTAAAAGTTCAGTCACTAATGGTGTTTTAGCGTTAAAAACATAGCTCCGGTCTTCAAAAACCGTTATTTCAACGGGCAATTTAGAACCAATTTGAGACTTGGTTTTATCGTTAAACTTTTGACAAAACTCAGCAATGTTAACTCCTTGCTGAGCCAAAGCTGGGCCAACCGGAGGTGCCGGCGTTGCTTGGCCAGCTGGAATTTGAAGATTGATAACTGCTTTTATTTTTTTCATATCATTTTAGACGCTGATTCGTATTTCAAAAAAATTTATTATATCTTCTTATCTCAAGGAAACTCGTTAGAGTTTCTTATCTCAAGGAAACTCGTTAGAGTTTCTTATCTCAAGGAAACTCGTTAGAGTTTCTTAATTTGCAAGGAATCCAATTCTACTGGGGTATCGCGGCCAAACATATTAATCAAAACCTTGACCTTACCCCTTTCTTCATCAACCTCTGAAATCTTGCCGTCAAAATCTTTAAAGGGACCGTCAGTAATTTTAATCGGATCATTAATCTTAACATCAATTTTAAAGCGAGGCTCTTCAACTCCCATTCTTTTTTTAAGGGTTTCTATTTCCTGAACGGAGACAGGGATTGGAGTGGTGCTGGCGCCAACAAAGCCAGTAACATTAGGAGTATTCCTGACCACATACCAGGAATCATCGGTGACAATCATTTCAACGATAACATATCCCGGATAAATCTTTTCTTCAACTACCCTTCTTTTGCCGTTTTTAATCTTAATTTTCTTTTCCTTTGGCACTACCACGTTAAAAATCTTGTCTTCCATTCCCAAAGATTCAATTCTTTGTTTTAGGTTTCTAGCAACAGCATCCTCATAACCTGAATAAGTATGAATGACGTACCAATTTTTTTCTTGCGGTAATTTTTGTTTTGACACGGTTTTTAGGATTTATCTTGGGTTAAAATGAGAGGAATTAAATTTCATTATTGCTGTAGTATAACTTTATTTAAAAGTTTAGTAAACAACAGGTCAGATCCTCCTAAAAACATGGCAAGAACAACTGATAAACCAAGCACTACTAAGGTATATTTTAAAACCTCTTTTCTGCTTGGCCAATTAACCCTTTTTGCTTCAGATATGGATCCTCGTAAAAAATTGGCGATTTTGTCAAAAATATTCATGTTTTATTATTGCATTATTAAACTTCTAAACGTCAATATTTTTAGCGTTTTTGGCATAGGCAAGAATAAATTTTTTCCTTGGCATTACTTCCCCACCCATTAAAATATCAAAAATCTTATCAGCATCGCGATCGTTTTCAATTACGACTTGCCTGAAGATCCGATTGGCTGGATCCATGGTTGTTTCCCAAAGCTGTTCCGGATTCATTTCTCCCAATCCCTTGTATCTCTGGACTGAAACCCCTTTTATCTTTTTATCAGTATTATCCTCAGACTCTTGAGTTAAGTTCGGCTCTTCTGGTTTTTTGGTTTTTGAGGTTGACAGTTCTGCAATAACTTTAGTCTTTTCATCTTCAGTATAAGCATATTTCATTTCTCTGCCAACCTGAATCTTATACAACGGCGGCTGGGCAATGTAAAGGTATCCCTTTTCGATCAGTGGCTTAAAGTGTCTGTAAAATAGAGTTAAAAGCAGAGTTTTAATGTGATTACCGTCAGAGTCGGCATCGCACATAATTACAATCTTATGATATCTTAGTTTTTCAATGTCAAAATCTTGAGCAATGGCAGTACCCAGAGCAATAATCAAGGCCCTAACTTCCTTAGAATCAAGCATTTTATCAAGTCTAACTCTTTCAATATTAAGAATTTTACCCCTCAAAGGAAGAATTGCTTGAAATCTCCTATCTCGACCCCCCTTGGCAGAACCTCCAGCAGAAGGCCCCTCAACAATATATAGTTCTGATTTTGATGGATCTCGGGATATGCAGTCAGATAGCTTGCCCGGCAAAGACAAGCCGTCGAGAACTCCTTTTCTCAATACTGTTTCCTTGGCTGCCCGAGCTGCTTTTCTGGCTTTAGCAGATAAAAGACATTTATTAAGAATAGCTGCGGCATCATTAGGATTCCTTTCGAGGAAGTCGTTCAAACCTTCACTGACAATAGTTTCAACGGCAGACTTAGCCTCAACGTTTCCTAGCTTAGCTTTAGTTTGGCCCTCAAATTGAGGTTCTCTAATTTTTACTGAAATCACGACTACTAAGCCCTCTCTAGTATCTTCGCCGGTTAGGTTGTCATCTTTTTCCTTTAAGATGTTATTCTTTCTGGCATAATCATTCAAACCTCTGGTTAAAGCCGCTCTCAAACCAGTCAAATGAGTACCGCCTTCCTGTGTATAAATGTTATTGGCAAAGGACTCTTCATAGCATTCAACTTCATCAATATATTGAAAAGAAACCTCTACGAGTACATTGTCTTTTTCTCCAGTGCAATAGAAAACATTGTCATGACGAGCCTTGGAACCGCGAACTAAGTATTTAACATATGAGCTAATGCCGCCTTCAAAGCAAAAATCATAAGTCATTTTTTGGGCGTCTTGGCCGCTCCTTTCGTCTGAAATTCTTATCTTTACTCCTCGAGTTAAGTAAGCTTGCTGGCGAAGATGGTCCAGAATCCTTTTAAAATCAAACTTTATTTCTTTAAAAATAGTTGGATCAGCTTCAAAGGTAACCGTAGTGCCGCTGCCCCGGCATGATCCTAATTTTTGTACCTTAGATTTAGGCTTGCCTTTTAAGTATTCCTGCGAATATCTAAAACCGTTTCGACAAATTTCAGCTTTCATCCAACTAGATAAAGCACAAACCACAGAAACTCCAACGCCGTGAAGACCGCCGGATACTTGATATGCTTTGCCGCCAAACTTAGCGCCAGCATGCAAGGTTGTCATCACTGTTTCTAAAGCTGATTTTTTAGTTTGAGGATGGATTTCAACTGGAATGCCTCGGCCATCATCAATAGTCTTAACTCGACTTCCTTTCATTAAAACAATTTCAATATTCTTAGCATGTCCGGCCATGGCCTCATCAAGCGAATTATCAATACACTCCCAGATTAAATGATGAAGGCCGTCTGGTCCGGTTGAACCTATATACATTCCCGGTCTTTTTCTGACCGGATCTAGTCCTTCTAAAACATAAATGTCAGCAGCAGTGTAAGAACTGGCGTTCTTAGCCCCACTTTTCGCTCCTTTGGTTAACTTCTTAGACACCTTCTTTGCCATGTGTTTGCTTGATTAGCTTTTTAAGTTAAAAACTTGAGAATGCTTTGCCTTGGCTTCCCGGTCTGACAGGCCAAAATACATGACCTTAACAGTGTGGCGGGCAAGATGCCTGTCTTTTAAGAGAAAACTGTCGACTAACTCAAGACTCCAAAGATTATTACCAATTTTCTTTCTAGTATTTTTTAATAAACCAATAATATCTTTACCTTTTGAAACTTCTAAGTTAGCGTCAAGAACAACTAATTTTTGAGTCAGCTCAACCACTGGATTTAAATTAAAATCTTTAAGCAAGTCGCTGAGAAGAGTAATATTGATTTCGGCAAAGGCATAATTAACTTTGATCTTATAGATAATGCCGAGGCTTTTACCGTTAACCAAAATGTCCCAGCAAGAAAAAGGATTAGCTATTTGGGGTTTTTTCACCGAAGGCAGATAAGAAATATTGCCGACACCAAGAGATAAAAGCAAAGTTTCCAGCGCTTCTTTTAAATTAGAAACGGGTTTTTTATCTTTTGAAGTAACCAGCATTCCCAAGCTTTCATACTCTAAATAGAGAGATCCTTTTTTGCCAAAGATCTTGCCAATTTCAAACAGCTTGATTCTATTAATATTTCTTTTCTTGTATTCGCGATATTGGAACAATAGACTCGGGGCAATCGATTGTCTTAAATCGGGAAATTCTTCGTTAACTGAATTCTGGGTTGGAATATTGTCCCAATCTAAGTAATTAGATTCTAAGTTAGCTTCTTTTTTAGTTAGAGTCCAGGATAAAATCTCATCAAAGCCAATGACGGTGAGTATATCTCTGGATTTTTCTGAAAGCTTAAATGTCATTGGCGTAATCTGCCTGGCAACTGCAAAAGCCGGCGTTTGGTCTGAGGGAATTTTTTCAAAACCAAATATTCTGATAATTTCTTCGGCCACATCTTCGCCAAGACTAATATCCATTCTGTCTAAGGGCGGCGATACTATTGATCCAGAAATTTTAAATCTCAAATCCTTTAAAATTTTAATTACTTGGGCTGAACTAATGTCTATGCCAGCTGTAAGGGTGGCGAATTCTGGATCAAATTTAATTTTTGGAGACAATTGTTTTTTCGGATAAAAACTAAATGGTTTATTCTTAATTCTACCGCCGCCATGTTTTAAAATTAAAGAAATTAAAAGATTTGCGGCCCAATCCAGATTAGCCGGACTCAAGTCTTTTTCCAATCTGATACTGGCTTCAGTGACAATCTTTAGATTTTTAGAATCCTTACGGATCGAAGCTTTGTCATAAATTGCCATTTCGGCAATAATATTCCTGCTTTTTAAGTTAATTTCTGCTGTTTTGCCGCCAACAATGCCGGCTAATCCTAATATGTTTTTGTCATCTCTAATAATCACTTCTTGACCGGAAAGCGCTATTTCAGCCCCGTCTAAAGTAATCAGGGTTTTAAAGTCATGCCCAGCGTCCCAGCAAAGACTGCCTGTCATTTTATCGCTATCTAACAGATGAGATGGATAACCCGTTAAGACCATAACGTAATTTGAAAGATCAACCAGCAAGTTAATGCTCTTAATGCCATAGAAAGCCAAGAATTCTTTAAGCCAGCCTGGAGATTGCTTATTTTCAATTCCAGTAATCTCAAAAGCTAAAGCTCTTTTTACTTTGTTTTTAGCTTCAACTTTAATTTTAGAATTTTCTTTTGGTAAAGCCGGTATTTTCCCTATGGGCAATTTGCAGTTTAATCCGTAATAGGCAGCCGCTTCTCTGGCCAAGCCAATAACAGAAAGGCAATCAGCTCGGTTTTGTCTGACCTCAAAGCTCAAAAGCCAATCATTTTTATTATTGAATTTGACTCGCTGCAACTCGTCTATCATTAAGCCGGCCATGGTAAATTTTTGACCAATTTGCTTTGGATCGGTCTTAAGGCCAGGAACTAATTGTTTTAACTGACTATAAAGTATTTTCATCTCTACAAATTACGAATTTTTACAAATATATGAATCTTATTTCCCATCTTGCTTAAAAGAAGAATAATTATTTAAAAAGATTTTCTCCTTCATGATATTTATAGGCCAAACTGCCGCCCAAAAGAGTTCGAATATCAGTGATATTGTATTTGGCCATGACCCAGCGGTCCAATCCCAAGCCAAAAGCAAATCCTTTGAATTTTTTTGTATCAATCCCGGCCATTTTCATTACCTTGGGATGGATAATGCCGGCTCCCCCCATTTCTATCCAGCCAACATTTTTACAAAGGGAACAGCCCCTGCCTTGGCAGCTGAAACAGCGCATATCAGCTCCAACTCCTGGTTCTACCTCCGGATAATATTTGTTGCGGTATCTGACAATAACTTTAGAGCCATACATTCTTTTAAAAAGAAGATTTAAGGTGCCGAAAAGATCTTTTAAGCTAACTCTCTCTAATATGGCTACACCCTGGTAATGATGAAAAATGAAATGATTGCTTTTATTTACTTTTTCGTTTCGGTAAACTCTGCCCGGGCAGACAAATTTCATCGGCGGTTTACAAGAAGCCATTATTCTAGACTCAACCGAAGAAGTCTGGGTTCTTAGTAAAAGGTCGGGTTCTTTGATGTAAATAGTGTCTTGCATGTCCATGGCCGGATGACCCGAGGGCACATTTAATCTGACAAAATTATACTCGCTGGTTTCAATTTCCGGTCCGTCAACAACGCTATAACCCATTTCTATGAAAACTTTGTTTAAATGTCTGATTGTCTGGGTAATAGGATGCAAATGTCCGATTTTAGGTAGGTTAAAGTCTAAATTTTCAGCCTCAGCTTTCATTGTTTTATCTGATTGCTTGCCTAAAAGCCCTTTTTTCTTTAAATCGAATAAATCAGTCATCTTATCCTGTAAATCGTTGATCTCTAATCCAACCTTTTTTCTTTGGCTTTCAGATAAGCGCTTCATTTCCTTAAAAAGCTGTTTTATCTGTCCCTTGCTTCCCAAATGCTTATGGAAAACATAATCTAAATCAGCTGTGGTTTTAACAGCTTCCAAGTCTTTTCTAATTTGGTTTTCTATTAATTTTAAGTCAATTTCTGACATGCTTTTTGAGTCTTCGATACCCTTATTTTACCTTAAAATTAACATAAAAGCAACCACTGGTTATTGTGGAAAAGCAGTCTAAAATAAGGCCCAATTCAGACTTAACTGCTAATCAATATTTAATTATCTGTTGGGCTGTGTAGCCATGGATTACAGGATGCTTTGCCAATACTTAGGTTGAAAAGCAATAAAATGTATATGCCTTGGTATTGATTTTGTCTCTTGTGAAAAGAAGTAAATTTATTATATATGGTAAAAAAATAATCGAAGTGTAGCAAAAAACTTACAGGAAAATACTGTAAGTTTTTTGTTTGTTTACGATGCGATGTCCGCAAGCTAGAGCTTTTGTTACCCCTATTAAACCAAAAATTCGTGCTGATAGTTGCGAAACAAATACAAGTAAAAAATATAGGGAAGATATTCTCGTTTTATGTTTTCTCAAAGTAAAATCTGTTTTCGTCCTTTCGGACTCATCAGCTCGGATACTCATCCGAGGAACAGTGGGAAGTTTTTATAGAGAACTTCCCGAAACTCTTTTTTTATGAGGTCACCATCACGGCGACCTCAATGTGGTAATATCCCCCGTGCATGCCGGGGAAGTGACTACTCCCGATTATTGTCGCGCCCACGGAGGGCTCGACAATGACAGGCTTTTCCCAGTTGGGACCGGATTCGCCCATACTGGGTTCTACCACGATGGGGAGGCCGTCGCACGCCTCTCCGTACTTTGGTTCTCCCCACCACCCCTCATGGATCTCCCTGTTAGTGGGAGATCCAAAAGAAATCACGACGATCTCGGTCGTCGTTCCGCCCTCTGCCTCAACGGCGAGGGCGAATTCTTCGATTTTGTCTAGTCGCTCGGCTGTCCCCCTGTACTCTTGCCGAATAACCTTCCTTACTTCTTCGATTGGGAGCATAAGCTCCCTTGCAATCTCTCCCCAAGAGGTTGCAGAATCTCCCCATACTCCGTGCATTGGGGAGACGAATTTTATTGGCCGAACCCCTGGTGCCAGAGCTAACAGATAAGTGGTGTTCGACCATTTCCCCCTTTTCTCGTATTGTGCACTCGCTATAGCACAATACTCGGGGATGTTCTCCCCGGTAAATTTGATTGCCTTACCTGCTTTGGCAAGGTATAACCGTGGGTGCCGGCTGCCTGGCAGCAGCCCGTCGTTATATTCGTACATTTTATACACTCCTTGCTCGTGGCCTGTGGCCGTGAGCATGAAATGATGCGTCCCGCATCAAGGGGCTCCTCACACTGAGTAGCGCGCTAGATACCTCATTAAGATACCCACTGCGCTACTCTTGAGGAATCTGTATATTCTTTCGCTTATCAAAGAACTATCTTTTGCTAGTTTGAGAAGAAATTCATCATCCCAAATTGTATCTTAAGTATAACACATTATATGTATCTTGTCAAATTCAAACGCTATTATGATCAAACCTATTCAGGACTTGTTCGGTGACTGTCACCTCTCCTCTCCCGAACAAATTTACGAACAAATCTGGTAAATGGCGCGATTTTAATTAAAATCAGTTATCCAAAAAACACTTTACTCAAAATGGGCAGGTATTACTTGTATCAGAATGAAACTCACAAATTCACGCCAAATTCAAAGTTTGAACTTAATTTTGTTCCTGTCTCCAAAGGTGACAGTCACCTTTTAAAAGCGGACCCAAGGGGATTTGAACCCCTGATTTCCTCCGTGACAGGGAGGCGTGTTAAACCGGGCTACACTATGGGTCCATGTTTATATTAAGAGCTAGTTTTTAATATTATGTGGCTGGGGTGGGGATCGAACCCACGACAACAGGCTTATGAGTCCTGTGCTCTACCAACTGAGCTACCCAGCCTTCCGCGCTCAGCATTTTAAAGTGAATGAAATATTTTGAAATTTGTTGCGGGGGCCGGAATTGCACCGGCGTCTCAAGGTTATGAGCCTCGTGAGGTACTACTCCTCCACCCCGCGATGTTTATACTCAATACTCAATACTAATTAAAGGGCATCTAGCTCTTGTAGAGATTTTTCATAAATAGCAATGACTTTACTGGCTTCATTAATGTTAATGCGATAATCTGGATCATGGACTATATTATTACGGATTTGATGGGCATTAGTCAAATTCTCCAAGCTGGGCAATTGTTCTAGTTTCATCTTTTTTAATCTGTCGCCGAAGCTTTCTCCTCCAAATCCCATTCTTGCTAAAACTTCTTCGGTCAGAGCTTCAGCTTCAATAACAGCCAGCTTCCAATCAGCCATGTTCGGGGTTTCCAGCCTCTTAATAGTATACTGCCATCTTTTTTCTAACTTGCCAGTATCGTGGCCTTTAACCTTAATAAACTCCACGAAATCAATCCAGAATCCCATTTTGATAAAATCACTCTTGGCCAGACAGAAAATTATTATTCCTAAGAATATTAAAAATATAAAAGGACCGAGAGTTTGAGTCATGGCAATAATGAGTTGCAGCGTCGGTGAATTTAAAATGGGAGCAAAGAATTCCATAGTCCTAATTAATAAATATATTTCCGCATATTTCTAATATGCTTCTGGGGATTCTAGCTTTGCTCATATTAACAAGAAAACTCTTTTAAATCAAATTAAAAAATGCTAATCTGGATTAATACATAGTTATATAGATATCATAAAAAATGACTAAGCAATTAAAAGAGGAACAAGTCAAGCACATAGCTAAGTTGGCTAACCTTCAGCTTTCAAAACAAGAAACTAAAGAGTTTCAGAAACAGCTGACTGAAACCTTGGACTTTATTGCCCATCTGAACCAGATTGACACGGAAAAAGTTTCTCCAACCTCGCAAGTGAGCGGAAACAAAAATGTATTTCGTCAAGACATTATTAAGCCCTCTCAAAGCCAGGCAGAAACCCTGGCCAATGCCAAAAGCTATAAGGGTTATTTTGTTATTAAGGCGATATTTTAATCATGAACCTGAATGAATTATCATTAACAGAAGCTCTTGAGGGAGTTAAACAAAAGAAATTTACCCCAAAAGAGGTTTTTACTGCCTGCGAAAAAAGGATTAAGGATATTGACGACAAGATCAAGGCCTTTGTTAGCGTTGTTCCAAAGACAGAAAATGCCATTCCATTTGCTATTAAGGATAACTTTTGCACAACAAAGGTTCTGACTACCGCTTCCTCGAATATCCTTCGTAATTATCTTCCGACATATAACGCTACTGTTTATCAAAAATTGATTGAGGCAAATTTTGGACTCTTAGGAAAAACAAATATGGATTCTTTTGCTCACGGATCCTCAACAGAGACATCAGACTTTTTCGTTACCCACAACCCTTGGAATTTAAATCATTTACCCGGTGGTTCCTCGGGTGGTTCAGCGGCGGCGGTAATGGCTGACGAAACCATTTTTGCAATCGGGTCGGAAACTGCTGGCTCTATTCGCCAACCATCGGCCTGGTGTGGCGTAGTTGGCTTAAAGCCCACTTATGGCAGAGTCAGCCGCTATGGAGTCATTGCCATGGGCAGTTCTTTAGACTGCCCCGGACCAATTACTAAGACTGTCGCTGACGCTGAAATTGTCTATAAGATAATTGCCGGTAAAGATCCGCTTGATGCGACAACAGTTGACATACCATTAACTCCAGCCAAAAACTTTAATTTAAAAGATGTTAGGATTGGAGTTGCTCAAGAATATCTGGCTATAGCCGAAAAGCCGGTCTGCAAGAAAATTCTTGAAGCGGTTGAAGTCTTTCGTAAGCTTGGATGTAAAATTATTGATATTTCATTGTTTGATCCTAAATACGCTATTTCCGTCTATACTATTTTGCAACGATCAGAAGTGTCATCAAATTTAGCCAGATATGACGGCATTCGTTATGGCTCTGACAGAAGCAATTTCAATAAAGAGAATAAGCGCCGGATTATGCTCGGAACCTATACTTTATCAGCCGGCTATTACGATGCTTACTATTTGAAAGCCCAAAAAATTAGAACAATCATTTGTCAGGATTTTGACCAGGCATTTGAAAAAGTTAATGTTATTATTGGCCCTGTTTCCCCCAGTCTGGCTAAAAAAATCGGAGCCAGCAGCAAAGACCCGATGTTTGGGGAAAAAGAAGATATGCTAGTCGAACCCTCAACCATTGCCGGTCTTCCAGCCATTTCTATTCCGGCTGGATTTGTTGATGGGTTGCCTGTTGGTTTGCAAATTATTGCTAATAAGTGGCAAGAAGATCTTATCTTAAAATTAGCAAAAGCATTTGAAACAGAGACCGAATATTACAAGATGAAACCGGAAATATGAGTAATGAATACCAGCCAGTAATAGGCCTGGAAATCCATATTGAGTTAGCTACTCAAAGCAAGATGTTTTGTTCTTGCTCGGCTTATCATTTTGAGGTGGAACCAAATATTCATTGCTGTCCGGTTTGTCTTGGCTTGCCTGGAGCTTTGCCGGTGCCTAATAAAAAAGCCATTGATTGGACCATTATGCTGGGCTTGGCATTAAACTGTCAGATTGCCAAAGAATCAAAGTTTGACAGAAAAAATTACTTTTACCCTGACCTGCCCAAAGGCTACCAGATTTCACAATACGATGCCCCTTTGTGCAACAATGGACACTTGGAAATAAAAGCATTCACAGAAGAACAAAGGGCGTCAAATGACCAATTCCCGACTTTAAAAACGATACGGATTCGACGAGTACATCTGGAAGAAGACACGGGAAAACTTCTTCACACTGAAATTGACGGCAAAGCCTGTACCATGATTGACTTTAACCGCTCTGGAGTTCCTTTGCTCGAAGTGGTTACCGAGCCTGATTTTGAAAACAGTGCTCAAGTTGATAAATTTCTTAAAAAACTTCAACTAATTGTCAGGTATTTGGGAATATCTTCAGCTGACATGGAAAAAGGCTCAATGAGACTGGAACCAAACATCTCTGTCAGAAAGCCCAATCAGAAAGGACTGCCAGAATACAAAGTTGAAATTAAAAACATCAACTCATTTAAATTCGCTCGCAAGGCCATTGATTATGAGATTTTAAGACATCGGGAATTATTGGAAAAAAGCGAAACTCCAGTTCAGGAAACCAGGGGCTGGAATGAGCCAAAATCAAAAACCTTTAGCCAGAGAGAAAAAGAAGAAGCCAATGATTATCGCTACTTTCCCGAACCCGATATTCCGCCAATGACTTTTACGAAAGAAGAGATCAGGGAAATTCAAAGCTGGATTCCGGAACTGCCCGAAGCCAAAGCCAAGCGTTTTGTATCTGATTATCAACTTTCAGAGTACAATACCCAGCAATTGATTGAAAATAAATCCCTGGGGCAATATTTTGAAAAAGTTGTAGAAAACACTAAAAAACTATCCCCGACCCAAATAGCTAATTGGCTCATAAACAAGAAAGTTAACATTGATAGGGTTAGTCCCAAGGATTTAATCAAGATCATTACCGAATCTCGGCAAGTGTTTGAAATTAATAATGAAGATTTAGAAAAAGTCATTGCCAGAGTAATAAAGGAGAACCCCCAGGCCGTTAATGACTATCGGGCTGGTAAAACACAGATTATAAGCTTTTTTTTAGGCCAAGTCATCCGCTTGACCAATCCAGGCATCGATAAAACAAAAACTACCATTGCCATTATCCGCTACTTAACAAAAAAGTAGCCACATACTACATTATAGACATAGCACATTCATCACTACGCCTTTCGGGACGTAGCCACAGAGTATTCTCTTAAAGAGAGTACTCTTGTTTTTTAAACACAATAAAAACTTTCGTAAGTTTACTTTTTAATTCTTTCGCTTGACAAGGTTTTTAAATTAAAGATAAAATATATTAAGGAAAGGAGGTAAAATATGTTATTTGATCCGAAAGAAAAAGGTTAGTTCTTTCAATTTGCGTACTGGAGGTACCACATGAACAATGGAAACAATGGGAAGAAAGATCGTCTGGATCTGGTCGCCCCCAACTTTGAGAGCAACGGCTAAACACTTCAGCCAGTTAGCCTTTTCTCATTTTGTGGATTTTTCTGCGCATCGGGACGATGCGCAATGAGAGCTAAAGCCTCGACCCAATGTGCTAACATGAAAGCTCTTTTACTGCGTGGTCGACTGGGATAATAGGCTTAATCGATCACACTCGCAAAACAGTTTGGAGATGTTACCATGGAAGTAAAGAACAATTCTTGTTTACCATTCTTAGTTTATATAGCGTTCGGAGCCGGCAACAGCTGAATCGAGGGTTCTTGATCAGCTAATATTCCAAATTATGTGCGGAGACGAAATCGCCTCCGCACCCTGCACTTTTTCTCCTTTTACAAAAAGACCCTGGCAACCAATACAGGGTCTTTTCTTTTTTGATAAAGACTTATTCACCCGAGGTCTGACCTCGGGTTTTTTGTTGACTTATTTTTTAAGATAGAGGTTCTAAACCCTCTGTTTCCACCAAAACCTCGGCCAGCTCGTCAAGGTTCTCTAAAACCATGCCAGCGCCCCTGGCAACAGCGGTCATGGGATCTTCGACTACTCTGGCCTTTACCTTGATTTCTTTAGTTAAAAGCGTGTCTAAACCTCTTAAAAGAGAACCTCCGCCTGACAGCCAGATGCCGTCTTCCATAATATCTGCTAATAGCTCAGGGGGTGTTTCTTCAATAGTAGTTTTAATAGTGCTGACAATCTGTCTGACTGACTTTTCCATAGCATGCCTGATGTCTTCATTGGTCACCATAATTTCTTCTGGTAAGCCCGTTAGCAAATTCCTGCCCCGTAAAGGCGCCTGCTTTTTTTCCTTTTGAGGATAGACTGAGCCAATGGCAATCTTAATTTCTTCAGCTGTTTGTTCGCCGATCAATAATTTAAACTCTTCTTGGGCGAAATGAATAATGTCTTCGTTCAATTTATCTCCAGCTACCCTCAAGCTTTTAGCAATAACAATACCGCCTAAAGATATGACAGCCACTTCAGCAGTGCCGCCGCCAATATCAACGATAAAAGTGCCGCTGGCATCCTGAACCTCAAGTCTGGCGCCAATGGCAGCAGCCATGGGCTCTTCAATCAAGAATACTTGGCCAGCTCCGGCATTTCTAGCCGCATCTTTAACTGCTTTTTTTTCAACTTCAGTAACGCCCCAAGGAATACCAATAATAACCCTGGGCCTGATCAGATTAAATTTATCTTTTTGGGCCTTATCAATAAAATATCTCAACATTTGTTCGGTAACTTCAAAGTCAGAAATGACTCCTTTAACCAAAGGACGGGTAGCAACAATATGGCCCGGGGTACGGCCTACCATTCTCTTGGCTTCTTCGCCAATTGCTAAAACCTGACCGGTTTTCTGATTAATTGCTACCACCGACGGTTCGGTCATGACAATCCCCTTGCCCCTGACATAAACAAGAGAATTGGCGGTTCCTAAATCAATGGCAATGTCCTGAGAAAAACCTCTTAATATTTTTTCGATCGCTTTTTTTAGTTTTTTCACAACAAGTAATAATATAATGGATTATAGAATGTAATGATACCGTTATAATATCTTAGATAAAATTTGTAGAATTCGAGAAACTTTAACTAGCTCTGATTTTGCTTCATTTCTTTGCTTAATTTCAATAGAGTTTTTCGCAAGACTTCTTTCGCTAACCACTATTCTCGAAGGAATGCCGATTAAATCCGCATCCATGAATTTCTCTCCGGGAGTCTTATCAATCCGGTCATCATATAGAACCTCGATTCCTTTATCGTTAAGTTTTTGATAAAGCTTTAAAGCTGCCGAGACAATCTTTTTGTCATTGCCTATCTGTAATAAATGAATCTGGAAAGGAGCCACCTCTTTTGGCCAGATAATGCCCTTGTCATCGTGAAAGACTTCAACGATAGATCCCAAAAGCCTGGTAACCCCGATTCCATAACTGCCAAACCAAACCGGTTTTTTAACTCCGTTTTTATCGGTAAAATGAACTTTCATTTTTTCGCTGTAATGAGTATCAAAAGGAAAGATATTGCCAACTTCAATGGCGTGGTTTTCATTAACCGTTCCTTTATTGCATTTAGGGCATTTATCCTCTACTGTTCCCTTAAATATTTCTTTATTAAAACCAGCTCTGCACTTGTTGCAAACATAAATTGTATCCTCGCCAACCGGGGCAATAACCTGATATTCGCGAGTCAGGTTTTTAGTGAAAACTCCACCGGCTGCTTCAGTCATAATGATTTTAAAACCAAGCCGAGCGAAAATTTTTAAATAAGCGTCAGAAACTTGTTCATAATATTTCCAGAAATCCTCTTGAGTTTCATGAAGACTGTAAAGATCTTTCATAAGAAACTCTCTGCCCCTAAGAATCCCGGAGGTTGCTCTTGGCTCGTTCCGAAACTTTGTGGAAAAATGATAAAGCTTAATGGGCAGGTCAGAGTAAGATTCCAAATGCTTCCGGATTAAATCCAAAACGATTTCTTCATGCGTAAACGATAAAGCAAATTCTTTTTCCCGAGTATCTTTAAGCTTATACATAACTTCTGAGGCCGAATCCCATCTGCCTGTTTCATTCCAGATTTCCTTGGGATGCATCAGGGGCATTAAAACTTCTTGGGCGCCGGTAGCATTCATTTCTTCCCTGATAAGCTGGCTGATTTTAAAAACAACTCTCATGCCCAAAGGCAGAAGAGTCCAGCTTCCGGCCATCAGCTGATCAATAAACCCCCCTCTTACCAAAAGCTTATGATTGGCAGCTCTGGCATTTTTTGGCGTATCTTTTTTTGTTTTTGGGAAAAGTTGTGATTGCTTCATATTAAAAAAATCCGTGGAAGTTTCTAATATCCTTAATAGTAACAAAAACCATGATAATTACTAAGAAAACAAAAAAGATCGTGGTTACTTTTTCTTCAATCTTTTGGGGAATTGGTTTTTTCATAATACCCTCAATAGTTAAAAACATGAGTTTGCCGCCATCAAAAGCAGGAATTGGCAACAAGTTAATGATAGCAACGTTAATTGACAGCAATCCAACCATTTGCAAGAAGTAGCTGGTTCCCATTCTCATCCCCTGGGATAACAAGCCGATAATGCCGACAGGACCACTCAACTGAATTCCAGTTGGAACCTTTTTAAAAATATTGATAATGGCTCCAATATAAGCTGCGATTATCACTTTGGTCATATTTAGAGTTGCCTTGAATCCTTCAAAAACAGAAAGATAAACTGGCTGAGCCTTGATGCCGACCCTAGCCAAGCCAATTCCAAGCGAACCCTCGCCAACTGGCGGAGATATTCTTGGAATCGCCGTAGTATTAAAAATCCTGTCTCCTCTCTTAATAATTAAGATTATTTCCTTGCCCTGATTTGTAATAATAAAGTCCTGAATTTGGCCAACTTGGTCGCTGTTTAACTCAGCTGTTTCAGAAACTAAGCTGACAATCGTATCTCCAGCCCTAAGATCGGCTGAAGCAGCCGGACTATTAGCAGATATTGAAGTAATCAAAACTTTAGTGTCCGGAATATTCATCTCCGAATCCTCAATCATGGTTGGAGCGCCAATGGCGAAAACAATTGAGAAAAGGATTATGGCTACAATCCAGAAAGATAAAGCTCCATTAAAGATGATCAATATCCTTTGCCATAAGGGCTTGGCTAAAAAAGAGCTTGGGTCATGCCGATCTTTTTCAGAAATTCTAACAAAAGCCCCAAAAGGAAAGAAATTGATTGAATAAAGAGTATTACCGATCTTTTTGCCGAAAAGCCGAGGCGGATAACCAAAGCCGAATTCTTCAACTTCAACTCCGAACACTTTGGCAGTAAGAAAGTGCCCTAATTCGTGAATACTTATTAAAATCATTAAGCTGATGAAAGCTATTAAAACAGTTAAAAACATTAAAGTTATAGTTAGTTATTCCATTACTTGTTTTTTCTTTCTCTCCCCTAACGCATCTATTTTCTCATTATATTTTTTAACCAATTTGTCTAATTCATCCTTGCCTCTGAATTTATCGTCTTCCCTAATGATCCCCTCTCTTTCCCCTTTCTGGATTTCTTTCCAGATTTTTTCTCTAACTCTCCTGACGGCAATTCTTTGTTCTTCCATTTTTTCAGACAAGATTCTTAAAAAATTCTTTCTTGACTCTTCGGTTAAGGCCGGCAATGACACCTTGATTAAATTTTTCTCTGCCAGCATGCTTGACCCCAATGAAGAGTTTCCTAATGCTGCTAAAATTGGCTCGACATAGGAGGGATCCCAAGTCTGAATAATGATTTCTCTAGACCCTGAGGTAGAAACCACGGCTAACTGTTTAATGGCGAATTCTTGGTCAAAGCAGTTAACCTTGAGATCTAAAATTAAAGACGGATCAGCCCGACCAGTCCTCATTTTATTAATCTCGTCCTCAAAATAAACCACAATTTGGTCTAAGTCTGGAGTAACTCTTTTTAATATTTCTTGAAGTGTCATCTCGTTGAATTAGCTTATAACGGGCAGGGTTATATGCCGTAATTGTTATTAATATAGCTCTAAAATTGAATTTTCTAAGATTAGTCTTTTGTTGGCATTAGTTTTTAATAAAAGATAATTTGCTTTTTCTAAAGAAGTTATTAGATTTTTTAAATTCGGTAAAGTAATTTGTTCTTCCTGATCCATAATCTCCTCCTCAATAACACCAATTCTTTCTAAAAATATTATCCTTAGGACATTGAGCCAGGTCTCTAGCCCTGGAGTCTCTTCAGCCAGCCTTTCAATCTCTTTGAAGGAAAAAACCAGGTCTTTCTTAAGCATTCTTTTAAAGGCAAAGATTCTTTTCTCTTCCAGCTTTATCTGACTGGGTTCTAAAAGACTTAAGGCCTTAAGAGGTTTTCCCAAGCACAGATAAGCTATTCTTTTAGCTAATTTTAAGTCAGCGCCCTTTGAAAGTAAAAGATCAATAATTCTTTTATTTGGCAAACAATGAAACTTTATCTCTTGAACCCGGGACATAATCGTATCCAAGAGAAATTCCGGATAATCAGAAATAAGAATCAAAACCGCTTCCCCTTTGGGTTCTTCCAAGGTTTTTAAGAGCGCTGATTGGGCTGGCAAAGAAAAGTTATGAATTTGATTTACCACCGCTAACCGGTATTTTCCCAGGCCTGGCTTAAGATGGAGCCAATCAGCTAAACTTCTAATCGAACCAATCTCACTTTTACCGGTTTCTTCTTTAGCTTCCAGCCATAAAAAATCAGGGTGCAAGCCCTTTTTCATCTCCAAGCAAGACTGGCACTCATGACAAGGCTTGTTTTTAAAAAACTTTGATTGACAATTGAGCAATTTAACAAATTCTTTAGCCATTTCTTTTTTCCCTAGCTGAGACTTGCCGGAAAAAAGATAAGCGTGAGAAAGTTTTCCTAATAAAGCTGACTTTTGAAGCAATTGCCATTGTTTTTCATGGCCAAGAGAAGTTAACATAACAAAATTATCTTTTAGTCATTAAGCTTTTTTTGTAAGTTTCCAGGTTTTCAGCCACCACGCCAGTCCCCTTGGCAACGCAAAGCAAAGCCTCGTCAGCCACAAAACAAGGCACGCCAATAGATTTTTCAATTAACTGGTCAAAATTCCTTAAAAGAGCCCCTCCCCCGGTTAAGATAATACCACCGTCAATAACGTCAGCTGACAATTCGGGCGGTGTTTCCCTTAAAACCTGTTTAATGGTCTGAATGATTTCAATTAAAACGTCGTTAATGGCAACGCAAATTTCGTTCGAAGAAATCTTGACTGTCTTGGGCAACCCTAAGATTAAATCCCGGCCCCTAATCTGAATGACTTTCTCTTCTTTTTCCGGCAAAGCAGTGCTGATATTAATTTTTATTTCTTCAGCGGTCTGCTCGCCAATGGCAAGATTATGTTTTTCTTTAATGTAATTGGCAATCGCCTCGTCAATCTTGTCCCCGGCCATTCTGATTGATCCCCAATTAACAATGCCACCTAAAGAAATGACCGCCATTTCTGCAGTGCCTCCGCCAATATCAACCACCATGTGACCTGAAGAAGTATTGATGGGAATATTGGCGCCAATGGCAGCCAAAATCGGCTCCTTGGCAACATAAACGGCTTTGGCACCCGCATTCATGCCAGCTTCAATTACTGCTCTTCTTTCAGTTGAGGTAATACCAGCCGGAACACCGATAATTAATTCTGGCTTAAAAAAACGATTAAAGGGAGTGCTGGTCTTTTCAATAAAATACCTTAGCATTGCCTGGGTTACCCTAAAATCAGCAATCACCCCGTCTTTTAAGGGGCGATAAACCTTAAGGGTATCGGGGGTTTTGCCAAGCATGTCTTTGGCTTCCCGGCCAACAGCTAAAATTTTGTTTTCCAAAAGAGAAACTGCTACTACTGACGGCTCTTGCAAAACCACCCCTTTTGAGGGAATAAAAACAACCGAGTTGCAAGTACCTAGATCAATGCCAATTTTGCGAACAAAAAACATACTATTTATTTATGGGATATTTGTGAGCAAAAGGCATCGTCATTTTTGCGAACAAAAAACATACTATTTATTTATGGGATATTTGTGAGCAAAAGGCATCGTTATTTTTGCGAACAAAAAACATACTATTTATTTATGGGATATTTGTGAGCAAAAGGCATCGTCATTTTTGCGAACAAAAAACATACTATTTATTTATGGGATATTTGTGAGCAAAAGGCATCGTTATTTTTGGGTCAGAAATATTTCTAATTAGTTTTAAAATCACAATGCTTGTAAATTATAATAAAGATTCCCATATTAAAAGAATATTATAATTTACTTTAACTAAAAAACTGGCTTGAGTCAAACTAGACATACTTATATTAAAACCTGGCAGAGAACCGTCCTCCGTTAGTTCGAGATACACAATCCGCTATATAACTTTGTTGTAATAATGATAATGGAGTGATACTATTAATAATATAAAATGTTTTCTTTTTATTTTTTAATTCTATTTTTAATATTTCTGGTTATTCTAAATTTAGTACTCCTTGGCGGTTTTTTGAGGCCCCTTGGTTTCCTACGAAAAAAAAGGACTTCGATAGAATAGCAAAATTGGCAGAACTGCGACCGGGCATGTTATTTTATGACTTAGGCAGTGGAAGTGGCAAAATATTATTTTATTTATCAAAAAAATATAATATAACGTGTGTCGGAATAGAACTTTCGCCGCTCCTGTATTTATATTCAAAATTTAAATCACTATTTTTTAAGAGAGTAAAAATTAAATATGGTAACTTTTTTCAATATGATTTGTCAAAAGCAGATGTGATTTATATTTTTCTATTACCGAAAAATTACGATAAACTAAGAAAGAAATTAAATTCAGAATTAAAAGAAGGAACAAAAATAATATTATCTTGCTGGCCCTTTGAGAATCGCAAGCCGAATACAATAGAGAAAAAAGAAAATGCAATTACTTATTATTTATATATTGTGCAAAAACAAAAGAACTGTCTATAAAAGACAGTTCTTTTGTTCACAAAGGGATTAACCCTCCTCGCCATGGGTTTCTTCCCAATAGGCCCTTCCATCTTCATAACCTGCATCATAACCGTCTTCGTATTCCTGTTATAGTTCGGTGTTCAAAAGAACATCAAGCAAAGAATGTATTAATGAAGATAGTTCTCCTGCAGCGCCATCGGCGTAGCCTTTGTCATATCCCTGTTGGTAGTAGCTGTCAGCCATCTTTTTTTCACCTCCTTTCAAGGTGGATTTTTAAAAGCCCAAAAATTTGAGTGTACTTTTATTCATACTATATCCTTTCCTTTATTTTTGTCAATAGTCTGTATTGAAATTTAATAAGAATAATTGGATCCATTAAAAAAGGGTTGAGTCAAACTTGGCAAAAACCTAAATTTAACCTAAAATAACATATTATGACTAAGAGGAAAAGAAAAGTTTTATTCTTTGCTTGTTTGATCAGCTTTCTGGTTATCGCCCCGGTTATTGTATTATACAGCCAGGGCTATCGCCTTGATCCTAGAAACCGGACCCTTACTAAGACCGGGGCTTTTTATATTAAAGCCTCTCCCAAGAACTGCGATGTTTTTATCGACGGTAAGCTAGTAAGTAAAACTGACTTTCTCTTTGGCACCGACTTAATCGAAAATCTCATCCCCGGCACTTATTTAATGGAAGTAGGAAAACCCGGCTACATTACTTGGCAAAAGAACCTTAAAGTCAAGATAATGATGACTACCGAAGCCAAAAACATTATCCTTTTTCCTCAAAACCTTGCCCTGCAAGCTAATACCAGTAACGTTAATAGGATCTTCCCGTCTCCGTCTAATAAAAAACTTGTTCTTGAAAAAAAGGATTCTCAGGGCTGGTACTTGACCTCTTTTGATTTCAAAAACAGCCTTGAAGAAGTTTTGATTTTAGAAAAAGATTTTGATAGCCAATATTCAGACAGTTATAAGGAAAAAGCAGGTTCAGTTCTGCGAGATCTGATCTGGTCAGTTGACTCGAAAAAAGCTATTGCTAAGATTTTAATCAACGAAACTGAAAAATTTTTCTTAGTTGAAATTGAAAATAAAGTCAGTCCCATTTCTCTTGATTCCCTGGGCAATTTTGAAAAAATATCTTTTCAGGCTAACGACAGTTCCAAATTCTTAATTTTAAAAAACAGTGTTTTGTATTCTGGAGACTTCGCCACTTTAAAAACCACTAAGTTAATTGATAAAGTAATCGACTTCACTGTTGCCGAGAATAAGCTTTACTACCTTGATGCCAGCGGCTTTGTAATCGAAATTAATGATCCAACAGGATTCTCTGGCCGAAAGTTTTCGGAAACTCCCTTAACCATTATGCCTGAAACTTTTTATGAACTAAAAGTTGATCGCCGCCATGTCTTTTTAAAACAAGAGGGGCAGCTTTTTTGGTTTAATCAGCAAGAAGATGCTTTTGTAGAAATTGCTAAAGACGCTACCGATCTGGCTGTTTCCCAAGACAATGGCAAGCTTGTTTATCTTAACAACACTGAAATCAGTATTTACTTCTTTAAAGAAAAGATTGAAGAGATTGAAGAGTGCGAGCCAGATCAAAACATGCTTTTGGCTAGATTCTCTGAAAAAATAGGCCAAGTCTTCTGGCTCAATAATGATTATTTGCTTTTTACTGTCGGTAATAAATTAAAGGTGGCGGAAATAGACAACCGCGATCAGGCCAATATTATTGATCTAGTTGAAATAAGTGATCCTCAAATATATTTTAATAGAGATAATAAAAAGGCCTTAGTATTAAGCCAAGGCAATCTATTGACTTCAGATCAGGTTTTGCCCTAAAGCAGAGTTGGCTGAACCGCAAGCTTCTTTTTAAATTCCTTCCAATTCATCTCCTGAGCGGTTGCCAGTTTGCAAATTTCTCTGAATTGGCAGAATTGGCATTCCTTGTCCCTAGGATAAGCGGTCAATCTCTTTGGAATAACATTGGCATCAATCTTAGTCCTTAATGATTCCAAATCTCTTAAAAGCTTGTTAGCTAGAATCCGATCATAAAGAACAATAAATTCTTTTAATTCCTGAGTATCTTTATTTACATAGAGCAGAATTCCTTTCTTGATTCCGAAGAAGTGCAGATAAAGCTGGAGCTGAAAAACATTGTCTGGTTTTGGCTGAGATAAGTTCTTGAATAAAAAGCTGTTTATGCTTTTAATATCTAAGACATAAAGCTCGTTTTCCCAGCTTAAAATCGCATCAGCCCGTCCTGAAATAATTTTCTGAGCTGGAATACTTATCTCTGAAGACCTAACAATTCCTAAGCTGAAAAGCGTGTTTAAGATAAGGCGGTGAATATAGTCGCCATGGTCAAACATTCTTAAGATTCTGGCCTCCATTTCTTTTTTAGGAGCATTCTTAAATTTAAAAAAAATTGACCGGGGACACTTGCCACCGTCAGTAATATAAAAGCGGGTTCTGGCTCTTTCTTTTGATCTTTCCCGGTCTAGATAGAACTTGTCAATTAATTCTTTAAGCATAAGAACATTTAAAAAATGGAGCAGTAATGTTTTCAAAGCAGCTTTCGGAGCCTCGCCAGTATGGTTCCCATTTTTAACGGGATGGCGAGGCGAGAACGCAGACCATAAAATCTCGCTGGGATTTTAATGGTTGGTGCTTTGAAACTTTACTGCTAAATAAAAGAAAATATAAAAGCGGGTTCTGGCTCTTTCTTTTGATCTTTCCCGGTCTAGATCATTAATTCTTTAAGCATTTAGCTTTAAGGAACGGGCAAATAGATTTTAAGAACAATTAAAAGACCGGCTAGAATGAAAACAGCAATAATGGCGCTAATGCCAAATTCGTTGTCGCCGCAATGACCGCCCATTTTACAAAACAAGAAACCTAAAAATAAGCAGACAAAGAAGCCGATGATGACAAAAATGGGACCAAACATAATTATTACTACGAAATACGAATTTTTACTAATATACTAATTTACGAAGTACGAATTTACAATTTCGGCTACGGATAAATTATTTGTATATTCGTACTGATTCATAATTGGTAGAAATTATCGTTTTTTCCACTGAGGTGCTCGCCTAGCTCTTTTTAGGCCAAACTTCTTCCTCTCTCTCATTCTCGGATCCCGGGTTAAATAGCCTAATTTTCTCAATTTTTTTAGGTTTTTAGGGTCAATTTTAACAAAAGCTCGACTGATTCCTAATCTAATCGCTTCGGCCTGAGCAACAATACCGCCCCCGGAAACCTTAACCTCAACAGCTAAACTAGTCTCCATCCTCATTTTAATTAAGCTGGATTCAGCCATACGCTGAAGTGAAGGATTGGTAAAATATTCTTTGAAGTCTTTTTTATTAACGACAAACTTAGCCTCGAGCCCCGGATAAAGTCTGACTCTGGCAACAGCTGTCTTTCTTCGCCCAACGCCTTCAAAGAATTTATTAACAGCAGCAGGCTTTTTAATAGTTGGCTTTTTCTTGGCCGCTGGTTTTTTTGCTTTTGTTTTTGGTTTTGCTTTTACGATCATTTTATCCCTTTAATTAAATATATCTGTGAATTCAGTAGAATTCTCATTTCTTAAACTTTAAGTTCTTAATCAAGCTGTCGCTTAGTTTATTGTGAGGCAACATGCCCTTAACTGCTCTTTGTAAAACTTTTTCAGGACTAATCTCAAATACCTTTTTTAAAGGCGTATGTTTTTCACCCTTAGGAAAGCCTGAATGGGAAAAATAAGTCCTGGCTTCTTTTTTCTTTCCGGTAAAAGCTACTTGATTAACATTCTCAACAACAACAATATCTAGTCCGCCTTTATATGGGACAAAATCAGCTCTTTGCTTGCCTCGCAAAAGAACAGCTATTTTAGAAGCCAATCTTCCCAAGGGAATGCCGCTAGCGTCAAGATTATGAATTCTTTTTTGCATCTGATTCTTTTACTAATTCTAATATAACCATTTGGCTGCTGTCAGAAAAACGCGGCCCAAGTTTAATAATTCTAGTATAGCCGCCTTTCCTATTCAAATACCTGGGTCCAAGTTCTTTAAAAAGCTTGGTAGCGGCTTTTTCAGAAACTGCGCTTCGTAAAATTCTTCTTGAACTGAGATCTTGTTTTTTAGCCCTGGTAATCAGTTTATCAATAAAAGGAGTTACTTCTTTGGCCTTAGCTTTAGTAGTCTTGACTCTTTCTTTAAGAACCACATTGCCAGCTAAAATCTTCAGCAAGGCATTACGCTGATCTTTTTTTCGTGACAATTGGCGGCCTTTTCCCTGTTTATTCATTTTACTCCTTTAAAAAATTTAATATGTCTGTAGATTCTTTCAGAATCTACATTTAAAAATTTACTTTTTCTTTTTCTTTTTCTTTACTGCTGATTTCTTTTTTGCTACAGTCTTCTTGGCTTTTTTGGGTTTGGCCACTTTCTTTTTCTTAGGTTTCTCTATATCTTCTAGAAGGCTTTGGTTTATCAATAAAAAATGGTCAAGCAAGATCTGAGAAGCCTGAGAGACTGCTGCTTGAGGAGAAATAGTCCCGTCAGTTTTAACTTCTAAAATCAATTTGTCAAAATCAGTTCTTTCTCCCACTCTCATATTTTCAACCTGATAGCCAACTTTTCTAACCGGAGTGTAAATGGCATCAATCAGGATTTCGCCTATCCCAAGTTTACCCCTTTTCCGATCTTCTCTAGCCACATAGCCAATGCCTTTTTCAACCTCAATTTCTATTTCCAGGTCAGCTTTTTTATCTGTTAAAGAAGCAATATGCTCATCTTTATTGGCCAATTCTAGTTGGGACGGCAATTGAAAGTCCTTTCCTTTTACTTCCTTTTCACCCTTAACCTTTAAAACTGCCTGCTGAGATTCATCCGCAAAAACCTTGAACCTTAACTTCTTTAAATTAAGCATGATCTGAATGACATCTTCAAAGACTCCGGGGATAGTTGAAAACTCATGGGACACTCCCTTGATTTTCATCTTAGTAACAGCAGCTCCGGGCAAAGAAGATAATAATACCCTTCTCAGGCTATTACCGACAGTAACTCCATATCCAGGATAAAGAGATTCTATTTCAAAAACAGCTTGATTTTTTGCTTCAGAAATAACCTTTGGCTTTGAAAATGAAACTTCCCGCAGCAAGCTGCGAGATATTTTCTCTCCCAAGGAAGATTTATTTTTACTTGATTGTTGCCCTTCATCCCCGCCCGTCTGGGCGGAGTATTTGGGTAACTTTGGAGATAAAGGAATCATTTTTTTATTTCCTACTAATTACGAATAAATTCGTACTTTGTAGATTAGTATATTAATAAAAATTAGTAATTCGTGTGGTTTACCTGGAATAAAATTCAAAGATTGAGGCAATTTCAGCTGGCAAAGTATCAATGCCGACTATCGGATCAGAAATTATCTTGGCCTCCAGAGTTTCTGGATTTACTTCCAACCACTCGGGCGCTTTCTGTTTTTTTAAAGAAGTTTTAAGATTCAAGAATATTTTTTTCTTTAGCTTCTCTTCCCTAACCTTAATAATGTCATTTATTTTAACCCGGTAAGAAGGAATATCAACATAATGGTCGTTAACCTTAAAATAGCCATGAGAAACCAATTGTTTAGCCAAGGCCCTTGAATTAACCAAGCCAATCCTAAAAATCACGTTATCCAGCCTTGATTCAAGACACTTAACTAAAAGAATGGTAGCGTCTTCAGCCCCTTCTTTCCTTTTTCTAGACTTTTCCAGAATCTCCTTAACATATCTTTTAAATTGTTTTTCTCCCAGGCCATACCAAAATTTCAACTTTTGTTTTTCTTTCAACTCTTTAGCATACTGGGATGGAGCCCTCTTTCTTCTTTTGCCCTTTAGGCCTGGCGCATAAGGCCTCTTAACCATAGCGCATTTCGCCGAAAAACAGCGCTCACCTCTTAAGAAGAGCTTTGCTCCTTGACGCCGACAAACCTTACATTTTGCGTCTAATGGCATTCTTTTAGAATAATTAAACCCTTCTTATTTTTTTAGGACGGCAACCATTATGCGGCACCGGAGTGACATCTTTGATTGACAAGAGCTCTAACCCCCGACCAGCCAGAGACCTTAGAGCCGATTCCCTACCCGACCCGATACCTTTAATGCTTACCCAAACCTTTATTACTCCGATTTTCTTGGCCCGATCAGCCAAAGCTTCAGCTACCTTGGAAGCGGCAAATGGAGTTGATTTCTTGGTACCTTTAAAGCCAACATTACCGGCTGAAACTCCGGTTAAAACATTACCGTTCAAATCAGTCAGAGTAATAATTGTATTGTTATAGCTTGAGCTAATGTAAATCCTGCCTTCGTCAATGCCAAGACTAGCTTTTTTAGCAACGCTGGCTTCTTGTTTTTTAGTATCTGCCAGGCCGGAGGCCAAGCTTGGTTCTATCTTAGCAATGATTCTTTTTTTACCCATGTTTTTGTTTTACCTCGTCCTAGCGAGGCTAAAATTTTTTTATGTTGCCTGGGCAGCCGGCTTTCTTCCTGAACCGACAGTCTTTCTGACATTTCCCCTAACTGTCCTGGTATTGGTTTTAGTCCGCTGACCCCTAACTGGAAGCTTTTTGGCATGTCTAATACCTCGCCAAGCGCCAATATCTTTTAATCTTTTAATATTAAGCATGATTTGACGCCTCAAATCTCCTTCGGTCTTGTGCTTTTTCTCAATTATTTCTTTAAGGCGGCTGACTTCCTCAGCAGTCAGGTCGCCAGCATTCTTATTAAAAGGAATGTTAGTCAGTTTTAAAATTTTGTGACTCAAAGACCGACCAATACCATAAATGTAGGTTAAAGAAACATCGATATGTTTTTTTTCTGGAATGTTGATTCCGACAATACGTGGCATAAATTATCCTAGCAATTACGAATCAATACGAATATACCAATAGATTTTTTAGGTAAATTCGTGTAAATTCATGTTTTGTAGATTAGTATATTCGTAAAAAATTAGTAATTCGTAAAAGTTATCCTTGTCTCATTTTATGTTTTGGATTGGTGCAAATTAAATAGACACGCCCTTTTCTGCGGACAATCTTACAATGATTGCATATTTTCTTTACCGACGGTCTAATTTTCATTTATTCTTTAATTAAGATATGTCTGTAATATTTTACTAGCAAGTTTATAATAACGGGCAAAATGCCCGATATATCTAATCCTATTCGCTATAACAAACCCCCGTTGCCAAGATCCGGGGTCAATTCCAGGCATTTAAATTAAGTTTGAGGCGAAGGTCTAAAAGTTGACTCACGATAAACAATTCTACCTCTTTTATCGTCATAGGGACTCATCTCGACTTGAACCTGATCACCGGCTAAAATCTTAATGCGATGAATTCTTAATTTACCGGAAATATAAGCAATAATCTCCGAGTCATCTTCAAGTTTTACTCTAAAGGTAGCGCTTGGTAAAGCTTCTAAAACAATGCCCTTCTTTCGTATTCCTTTGTTTTGATTCATTAATAATTACGATTAACTCCTCTGGGGAATGCTTTGCTGTCTAATCAGCGATATGATATATCTGTTATAATATAACAAAAAACTTGATTTTGGTCAACTCCTTAATCAAAGTCTATTTTAATCTCAATCTTTCTGTCATCTTGAGGCATTTTTTTGACTAAAGAAGGAAAGATTTTTATCCTTACTTGCGAAACCTGAGACAGCTCTTGGAAGCTTTTCTCAACCTCTTGAATTGACCTGCCTTTGAGTTGGGCTTTGATAAAGCTTATTTCCAAGTCCTGATAAACCTTGCCTGAAATCTGCAAAGACAGCTTGGCAGTAGCTAAAACCTCGTTAATCTCTTCAACTAAAGCATTTGTCTTAATGCTGTCAGATAAGAATTTTTGATCTTCGGGCAATTCAGCAATAAAATATGCCAGGCTTATTTCTTTTAAGTCTTCTTCGGCCAAAAGAATCGCTTGACCCCTGGCCTTAACTTGATAAGTGAAAGTCTCAGCGGCCTGACCAGCCTTAATATCAGTGCCGTCATCAATAATGACTGGATTCGCTTCTTGAACCAAAACCAATTCGGGTAAAGCCCTGTCTTTAAAAACATTATCGATCTTTTTCTTAGCTTCAGCTATTAAGGATTTTTTAGCTTCTTCTAAATCAGTTTCAGAAACAGATAGGCTTTCTCCCTTAAATCCTCCTGTCATGGGATCTGAAGACTTGGCATAAAAGGCAGTATATCTTGGAGTGCCGGCAAATCCAGGAATGGAAAAGGTCGAGTTGCCAATATTATAATCAGGACCGGCAATATCGGCTCTGACCAAAACATCAATTGTTCCCGGAACTAATCTGCCATTTTCCATAGTTTGTCCTGGGACAACCGTTGCTTCCACCATCCTGAATAGTTTTCCCTCATCAGAAACAAACCTGGTAGTAGCCACTAATGGCTGACTGGCAGTAGAATAATTATTATAAATACGAATTATGCCTTCGGCCTTAACTTCTTTTACAGCTCTACCGGTAGCCTCAAACTCTTCTGAAAAAACTTGCTCTTCTGTAATAATTCTTCCAGGTAAAAGATGATTTAAAGCATCGACGGTTTTTATCTCTTTGTTAATCTCAACTTTCTGGTCTACGTTTAAATCATTGGTTTTGAGGCAAATCTCAATTTTCACTATCGGCAAGAAAAAGTAAGCGCTAACTACCCCAGCAAGTAAGATAATTACCAAAGCCCCGATAATAATGGCTTTCTTTTTTGGCAACCTTATTGGCTTTGGCTGAGGCGGCTTGATATCCTCCTCTTCTTCTTCTGGTTCTAATTCATTAACAACAGACTCTGACTCAACCACAGGCTTTGTTTCCATTTCTTCTGCCACTGGCTCTGAACGGCTTAGCGGAGGAATAATATCAAATATTTTCTTGTCCACGTCTTTATTTTAACAGTTTTTAAGGATTATGTCTTTATTCTAATACTTTTTTATGAATTCTCCAATGCCCCTCGGATCCTTCTGATCCCTTTGGCAACTGCTTCTTCTTTAATAATTTTAAATATTCCTAATTCAGAAGTATTACTGACATGAGGGCCGCCGCAAACTTCTTTACTAAAATCGCCGATCTTGTAAACTTTAACTTTATCTGCATATTTATCTCTAAAGAAAGCAACGGCGCCACTTGCCAAGGCCGCATCTTTATCCATTATTTCAAACGAAACTTCGAGATTTTGTTTTATCTTTGCATTAATCAAATCTTCAACTTCTTTTAATTGATCTGGTGTCAATTTCTGATCATGGGAAAAATCAAATCTTAATCTCTCGGCAGTAATATTACTACCCTCTTGTCTTACTTGAGAATTTAAAACTTGTCTTAAAGCCGCATGTAAAAGATGGGTAGCGGTATGAAGCTTAACCACTTCATGGCTTTGATCTGCCAAACCACCTTTAAACATGCCTGCGGCTGCCTGACGGGAAATGTCCTGATGTTTTTTCTGCTCTTGCTCAAACTCCTCAAGATTAAACTCCTGTCCCCTTTCTTTAACAATTTCTAAAATCATTTCCAAAGGAAAACCAAAGCTTTCGTAAATGTAAAATGCAGTTTTACCGTCAAGTTTTTCAACTTTGTCAATCTCTTTAAAACCGTTTCTTAAAGCTTTGTCAAAACGGTCAGCTTCTTGCTGGAAAGCAATTAAGATTTCCGCTTCCTTGTCTTTAAGGTCCGGAAAAATATCATCATAGGTTTTACAAACCATTCCAACTAAAGATTTTAGATAATAACTTTCTATTAAGTTAAGTCTTCTGGCAAAAAGCATAGCTCTTCTCAATAGTCTTCTTAAAATATATCCCTGGGTTTTGTTTGAAGGCTGAATCCCCTCTCTGGCGATCATGACCGCCGCCCTGAAATGATCAGCCATAATTCTCATCGCCCGAGAAGTATTTTTATCGCTTAAATAATCTTTTTTAGATAAAGATTGGATTATTTCAATCAAGGGCCAAAGCAGGTCAATCTGGAAAATATCAGGATTATTATTAACAGCCGCCACTAATCTTTCTAAGCCGCCGCCGAAGTCAACATTCTTTTGCAGCAATTCTTTGAAGGAGCCGTCAACTTGTTTTTGATACTGGATAAAAACTGAGTTGCCTATTTCCAGAAACCTGCCGCAATCGCAGTTAGGATGACAGCTAGAACCATATTTCAAATCATGAGCAACCTGCTTGAATTCATAAAAGATTTCAGAATCCAGACCGCCGATGTCTCCTACGGGCATTGACTCAGGCGGACCAGATATTGACCACCAATTCTTTTCAACTCCATAAGAAAAAATTCTTTCTGAAGGAATCCCTAAATTTTTCCAAATAGTCAGAGATTCTTCATCTTGAGAAATACCAGTTGCCTTATCTCCTTTAAAAACTGAAACCCAAAGCTTGTCTTTTGAAAGACCCAGTTCCTGTGTCAAAAACTCATAAATCCAAGGCAATTGTTCTGCTTTAAAATAGTCTCCCAAAGACCAATTTCCTAACATTTCAAAAAAGGTAGTGTGACGGTTATCACCAACTTCTTCAATATCCTGTAATCTTAAAGACGGCTGGGAATTAACAAGTTTTTTGAATCCGGAAGAGTGTGGTTTACCTGAAAAATAAGGTATCAAAGGCTGCATACCACAAGAAGTAAATAATGTGGTCGGGTCTTCAGTCAACACCAAGGGCGCTGGAGTAATTACCTTATGTCCTCTCTTCTTAAAAAATTCAAAATATTTCTGTCGTACTTCTCTGGAAGTCATACCAGGTAGTAGAAACTCGACTATTAGGAGAGCGAAGCTCTCTAGTCGATTTGCAAAATTACTTATCTTTTAATTATTTACTTTGCCAGATAAATTCAGATATTACAGTAAAGCTTGTCGAGTTTCTACTATCCGAATAACGGATAATAGAATACCTGGCATATTCCATAATAACAAAAAAACAGCTGTTTAAAAAGTTGTTTTAAAAAATAAAATCAGCTACCGATGTTTTGGTAGCTGATTTGTTTGAAAGAACTATTTAGGAGAGGAACGGCTCTCCTTTTTTTATCCTTCTTTATAGTCTTCGGCTTTAACAGCCCAAAGACTATTTTCTCGGGCTAAATATTCTCTAGCCCGAGGTTTAACGTTAAAACCAAAGGTTTCTGCCAGGACGTGAGCTTTCCAAAAGCTCTTTTTCGTCTTGGCAACGCGAGCCCTTTGGGCTCGTAGCCCACGAATGCTGGCTCGAGCAATTTTAGCTGAATCTGGAGTCCCAAGCTCTTGCTCTTCGCAAGAGCATTGGAGCAAAAATTTCTCAGCTAAGTCGCTAAGAACCAGGTCTATAATCGCCTGGATTTGTTCTACCTCCCTTTCGTCTCTGACCTTTGGGTTGAGCCCAAAGGTCTTTTTAAAACTTAATTTTTTAAACATTATTATCTCCTTCCCAGCTTCTTTGGCTGGGACTAATATTTTACCAACGTTCTTTGCGTTGGGCGTTTGACACGCTTCCTTCCGTCCACAGAGGAAGCTACTCAAACAGCAATTTGACTAAAACTCAGTTTCAAGCAAATTGCTGTTGACTAACTTCTACTCTTGTCTTTATTCATTTTCAAAGAACATTTCTTTTTCTCTTTCTTCTTATCTAAACTATAGCACAGATTATTATGTTTGTCAATAGTAAAACAACCTTTGTATCCATATCTGCTAATTAATAATTCCCCCTCCTAAGAGTTCTTTGTTTTTGTAGAAAACAATTGTTTGACCCGGAGTAATCGCCCTTTCGGGCTTTTTAAATTTAAAGAGGACTTGATTAGGTTTTTTGGTTTTGCAAAGTATTCCTGCTGCTTCCTTTTGCCTGGAACGGATCTTGGCCTTAACTTTAAGAGGAAAAAACAATTTCTTACCTGAAATGAAATTAAGGTTTCCTGCCAATAATTCTTTAGAAAACAAATCTTTTTGTTTTTTTGTCAGAATCAGAATATTCTTTTTTGCATCTTTTTTCAAAACATAGTAAGGGCCTGAACTTCTTTCTTTTGGAAAAAGACTTGGAATAATCCCCTGTCTCTGGCCTATGGTATAAAGGCCTAATCCCTGATGTTTGCCAATTACCCTTCCCTGAACATTAATAATCTTACCCGGCTTCATTTTTAAATTAAGCTTTAAAAAAGAATTAGCGTTATCAGCTAAAAAACAAAGGTTTTGGCTTTCTTTGGTTCTTGCCGTGATTAGTTTATGTTTTCTTGCCAAACTTCTGACTTCTGCCTTGGTATAGTCTCCTATTGGAAAAAGGGTTTTTGCCAGCTGGTTCTGGTTTAATTTCCAGAGAAAGTAAGACTGATCCTTTTCCTTGTCTTTAGCTTTTAGCAATCTGAATAATCCTTTGTTAAAATCTTTTTTAGCATAATGCCCGGTAGCAATAAAGTCAGCCCCCATGCTAACGGCTTTTTCCAAAAACAACCCGAGTTTCACTTTTTTATTGCAAACAACACAAGGATTGGGAGTTAATCCTTGTTTGGCTTGTTTTAAGAAATAACCAACGACTTCTTTTTTAAACTCTTTTTGAAAATCAAAAATATAGAAAGGAATTTTAAGGCTTCTGGCAACAATCCTGGCCCTTTTTTCAGATTCCAAGGTATAACAGATATTTTGTCTGGAAAACCCGGCATCTTGCCAAAACTTCATAAAAACCCCAATTACCTCATAACCTGCTTTTTTTAGCAGCCAAGCAGCTACTGACGAGTCTACGCCTCCTGATAAAGCTACAAACACCTTAGCCATATTATGAAAAATGGTCAGCCACGCATGAAGCTGCAAAAGCCTCGGGCTTTATCTTTAATTCAAAGCCGTTGCTGCGAATAATCCCGGCCACCTCTTTAACCATTTCCTTGGTCTGGCCGCTTTCACCAACATCAGCGTGAATATAGCGAAATTGATAATTCGGAATAGTTTTTAATCCAATAATCCTTTCTTCTAAGGCCTCTCTTAAGTTAAGAGCCAATTCGCAGGACAAATAAACTTCTTCAAGAATCCTGGTTTTCCAATGATAAAACTTCTTATTCTGATAACTTATTTTTTTGAGAAAAAACCTGCCTCCAAAGCCTGTTTTCAACACCACCACCACTAAAGGAAATTCTGGAAAGTCAGATGAAGCAGAATCACAACCGACAATAACGTCATAAAACACCTCAGGACCTTGCTGAATGTATTCTAAAAGCTCGTCAATCATCTCATTAAATGAAAGATGGCCTTTACTGGGGTTATAGAAATCTTTTTCTGAAGATGAATCCATGATCTTTTCCAATAGTGAGCAGGATGCTCAATATATCATACTCGCTATACCAATGATCAAATCTTTAATGCTTCTTTTATTTTCGCGGGATTTAATGAGGCCTGGCCAATAACAACTCCGTTAATCTCTTTTTGATTCAAATACTGCTTCAGATTAACCTCGTTAACGCTGCCTCCATAAATAATACAAGGGGCTGATAAAGCATATTTCTTTTTTAAAAAGTCTTTGATTAGAACTAATTTTTCCTTAATTCTGGTCATGGATAATAACTTGCCACCTTGAGTGCTAATTGAAAAAGCCGGTTCATAAACAAACAAGATCTTTTTCAAATTTTTTTTATCAATGCTCTTGAGAACCAAATCAAGGCCAGCTGTTATTTCTTTATCTGAATCTTTTTTTGTTTCTCCAAAGAATAATAAGGGCTTAAGGTTAGCCATCAAAGCAGCTTTTAATTTCTCAGCAATTATTTTATCAGTCTCGTTAAAAAACCTTCTTCGCTCTGAATGACCCACTAATACATAACCACAACCAACACCTTTTAGCATTAAGGGTGAAATTTCTCCAGTGTATGGCCCCACCCCTGATACCCAAAAACAGTTTTGCCCGCAAGTCTCAATTTTAAAATCTTTCTTAATCTTTTCTAAAAAAACAAATGGAGCGCAAACAACAACTTGATGCTTGCTTAAAAAAGCGCTTTGTTTTAATGGCGACATTAAGTTTAAAACCCCTTTCCAGTTTAAAGGATAACATTTCCAGTTTAAAAAAATGTATTTTTTCATATTTTTATTAATAAACGTAGTTTTCAAGCTCCGCTTATAAAATTAATTAATCCCAAAGAAAGTAAAGAAACAATAATCCCGGATATTAAGGTTCCAAAGAAAACCAGCCAGATTCCTTTTTTAGCCGGCACTTCCAGAATTAAACTGGCGATAGCTCCTGTCCAACCACCTACTAATGGAATAGGCAGAGCAGTTAAAATCAGTACAGTTAAATCACAGCCCATTTTCCCTAAGAGCAGATTTGCTTTTTTACCAATTTTGAAAAATAGCCAATCAAAAAACTTTTTAAAGAATAAACATTCCCTGGAAAGAAAATTAGCAATCGGCCTACCCAGAAAAATAATTCCCCATAAAGGCACTAAATTCCCGGCTACTGATAAACCATATGCTTTCCATAATGGCAAATTATATGCTTTCAAAGCCACAGGGATAGCACCCCTAAGCTCAATGATCGGCGACATGGCAATTAAAAAAGTCTTTAATTCGGGGATCATAACTGATGATTATATGAATTTAAGAATTATAGGTTATACTTGTCAGTAATTAAGTTCCACCTAATTTGTAAAACCTCAAAAAAAGTCTTAATAATTTCAGACAATCTGAAGTTTGATCTGAAATCATTCTTCCAAATAACCGGAATCTCTTTGATTTGATAACCAAGCTTTTTAGCCAAGGCCAGAGATTCAACATCAAAACCCCAGCGATTAATCGTAGTTTTACTGAAAATATTCTGGGCTGAGTCAGCGGTAAAACACTTAAAACCGCACTGACTGTCCCAAATGCCGTTAAGTCCGCCAACGGTTTGAATAACAAGATTTCCAGTTTTACCAACGAGTTTTCTTAACCATGGCTGGCTTGGACTAACCACAGCCCCCTTAATAGCTCTGGATCCAATCACTACTTCATAACCTTGTTTCAAAATAGGCCAGACTTTTTCTACTTGATCAATAGAAACAGAATTATCGGCGTCAGTAAAAAGACGATATTGGCCCAAGGCTTCAAGCATACCCTGTTTAACAACAAACCCTTTGCCATGGTTTTTTGGGTTATTAAGCAATTTTAAATTAGCTATTTTAAATTTAGCTTTTTCTACCAATTGAGCAGTATTATCCCGAGAGCCGTCATTAACAACCATAATCTCGTAAGAATAAGATTGTGTCTTTAAATAAGCGTCAATTTCTTCTAGGGTTTTATTCAGTCGACTTTCTTCGTTGTAGGCAGGAATAATAACTGATAAATAAACTTTGTTCATTGCCCTATTTTAGCATAACCAAGCCTATCTTGTCAGAATCTTGGGTTCTTTGGAAGTAATAGCTATCATATCTTCAAAATGACAAGCTAAAGAATTATCAGTAGTTTTATAGGCAAAACCGTCCTTAGCTTTTTCCAGCTGCCAACTCCCAACTGTTACCATTGGCTCAATGCAGATAACCATGCCTGGCTTGATTTCCGGGCCCGTGCCTCTTTTGCCAAAATTAAGAACCTGAGGCTCCTCGTGAATTTCTTTGCCAATACCATGGCCGCAAAGCTCTCTGACAACGTTAAAGCCATTAGATTCAGCTATATCCTGAGTAATCCATTCAATGTCGCCAATATGGTTCCCTGGCTTGGCATATTTAATAGCTGCATCTAAAGCTTGCTTAGTAACCTTAATAAGCTTTTTTTGAAGTTTGTTGGGTCTGCCCACTACCGCTGTCCTAGCCATATCAGCCTGATAACCCTGATAACAAAGCCCTAAGTCAAAAGAAATCATATCCCCTATCTTTAAAACCCGATCTGATGGCAAGCCATGAACAACTTCTTCATTAATAGAAACGCAAAGAGAATTGGGAAAACCGTCATAACCTTTAAAAGACGGCGTACTGCCCGATTCTAAAATGAGACGCTCGGCAAGCTCGTCTAATTCTATGGTTTTAATGCCTGGCTTGATCTGCTCGGCGATCTTTTTCATGATCTGAGCCAAGATTTGGCCGGCTTCAGCCATAATTTGGATTTCTTTCCGCGTTTTAATGTTAATCATTTGTCTTATTAATATCTTTTATCAATATTTTTTATTTCATTGTTTTTTATTCATTTAAGACAAATCGCCATACCCACTTTTTCACGATCGTAATAATTTGGGTATGATAACAAATTAAATAGCTTCAACCTCTTCTATTAAAAATACCCGTACTGATTTTTCCAGAAAAAGTCCTTGGGATAATTTTTGCACTTTTTCCAGAACATCATAGGGAGATATCCAAATACTCTTTTGAAACATTTGAAAGCCCAGGCTCCGCAAAAGTGAACGAAGCCGATCTCTAATTTTTCTTCTTTTCTCAGGAATATCAAATACTACCATCACCCATTTACCATCCGATCTTTTCTTCTTTTCCGTTAATTTCATTCTGATTCGTAAAATTTTCTCTGCCCCTCGAGGAGTTATCAATACCCCCTTTTTTCCTTTAATTTCTTTGACAGTAACGAAACCTGCTTTCTTTAAACGATAAATTAGTTTGGAAAGATTTCTCTTTAATTTTTTTTTCTCGAATCTGCGTCGAACCTGAATCATTTCAGGCCACAATCCTTCTTTCATACTGCGGGGAACTCCAAAAATAATGTCGCCAAAAGCCTCATCAATGCTAACACAAAGATCAAAAATATCACAAAGTAATTCTTCCGAAAAAGATATTTTCATTATATACCCATTCTATCACGATCGTAATAATTTGGGTATGGTATGAAATTATAGAATACTACTTTGCTTTTTTACCTAATGCTTTTAAGATATTTTTAAAAACTATAGCTGGAGCCGGAGAACCGTTGATTTTTTTCACTAGAATGCCTTGCTCTTTAAAGTAACTAACCATGGGCAAGGTGGTATTTTTATAGACTCGCAAGCGCTCCTTGATGATTTGAGGATCGTCCAAACCTTTTCTCTTGAGTAACTTAGAGCCATCTAAAGGACAATTCTTCAGATTAGCTGTTTCTTTAGAAAATAGTATGGGATGGCGCATTAATTCGCATATCTTGCGATGAGAATTCCTGAAAATGCTTTCTTGAGCTGAAACTTCAAGTAAAATAACCTTAATATTTTTAACGCCGTAAAGTTTTTTCAGAAACGGCATTAAATCTTTTGCCTGGTCAACTGAACGAGGACTGCCAGCTAAAAGCAAACTTTCCCCTTTCTTAAAATATTCAGAAATCTTTTCGCTCATTAAAAAATTGACAAAAGGATCGCTATTCAAAAGACCAGTCTGCCATCTTTTTTTCTCATCAGCCAGAAAATACTTTTTGCCCTTAACAGCAATAAAATCATTCTTGCTGGCACTCATCATTTTGGCTTCAAGAACCTTGCTCGTCTCGAGATAATACAAGCTAAACTGATCAGCTAAAAGTTCGGCCTGAGTTCCTTTGCCAGAACCCGGAGCACCCATTATTATTACTACTTTTTTCTGGTTCTTTGATTGAACTTTTCTCATAGATTTTATATTACCTAAAAATAGAATGCTTAATTAAAGGCTGATTTATACGGATACTGCTGATTTATGCCGATCTGTATTAATCAGTTAAATCAGCATTAATCGATGTCTAGAAAGTATCGTATTCTCTCATTTCCAGTTGGGCATTGATGGCATTCAGAGTTTCCAAGACCACGCTAACAACAATTAAAAGCGAAGTGCCGCCAACCAAAAATTGAAAAGATTGCACCCCGGTTAACCCTTGGACAATTGAAGGCATAACCGCGATCAACCCCAAGGACAAAGCGCCAACCACCAGAATCTTGTTTAAAACAGAAGATAGAAATTCAGCCGTCGAACTCCCTGGCCTGATGCCGGGAATAAAGCCGCCCATTTTCTGCAAGTTTTCAGCAATTGATTTGGGATCAAAAGTAACCATGGTATAGAAAAAGGTAAAAACGAAAACAAGTAAAAAGTAGAGGACGCCATGGATCCAAGGATCTTGGAAAAAGCTGGAAACCCCGACAAAGAACTTGCCAACGTTGCCAGGAGAGCCAACAAAAAAGTTGGCAATCATAGTTGGAAACAAAAGAAAAGAAATCGCAAAGATAATCGGAATCACTCCGGCCGGATTAACATTAATCGGCAAGTAGGTTGAAACTCCGCCATATAGCTTATTGCCCCTGACTCTTTTGGCATAAGAAACCGGAATATTTCTCCGAGCTTCAGTAATCAAAACTACACCGGCAATAATGGCAATTGAAGAAATAAAGAAAAGAATGTAAGAAAGTAGCTTAGTAGGATCATAAACTAAAGCCATTTGCCTGATACTGTTTGGAAAATCAGCAATAATACCGGCGAAAATCAGCAAAGAAATACCGTTGCCCATTTTCTTTTCAGAAATCAATTCCCCAAGCCAAACCAGCAGCATACTGGCAGCAGCCATTGTTAAAAGAGAAGAAAACATTAATAAAGGCGATAACTCACCGATAATTTGCTGTCTTTTGAAAACGATCAACATTGAATAGCCCTGTAAAAAAGCTAAAGGCACGGTTAAAATCCGGCCATACTGGTTAAACTTCTGTCTTCCCTTCTCCCCTTCTTCTTTATAAAGTTTTTCCAGAGCTGGAAAAATCATTGTCAGCAACTGTAAGATAATGGTGCCGGTAATATAAGGACCAACGCCAAGCATAACAATCGAGAGGTTGTCTAAAGCACCTCCTGAAAAAATATTCAATAGTCCAAAAAACTGATTACCTTCGAGAAACTGCCTTAGTTTATCAGTTTCAATTCCGGGAATTGGAATATTGGCCATAATTCTGAAAATGATAAAAACCCCTAAGATAAATAGAATCTTGTTCCTTAATTCTGATACTTTGAAAATTTGTAAAAACTTTTTATACCACATTTTTTAGATAGTTTAAATACATTAGCTAAGGCAGCACTGTTATTTAATTGTTGATTTGGATTTTTTAATCTTAGCCAAAGCTGATGTTGTATAAGTGCAGCCTTCAAAAATCAAAGTCTTGGTTAAATGGCCATTTCCTAGAATTTTTAATCCGAAAGTCTTTTTTCTGGGCAAAGAAATCAGCTTCTTTTCAGCTAAAGTCTGGCGATTAACTGTTTCGCCCTTGTTATAGGCTTTTTCAATCTGACCCAAATTCAACTCAAGTCTTATTCTTGGCATAGTTGACGAAACATGGCCTTTAAGCTTAGGATATCTTTTCATAATATCCCTGATAACTGGCTTTAAGTGTTTACCAGCTCTGGTTTTTTGACCCTTAACACCCCGGCCACAATAAGTGCCCTTTTTACCGCCCCTGCCCTTCCTTTTGGCAATATCTCTCTTATGAGTTTGTTTGACTTGGTATAGCTGCATTTTTGATAGCTTTAAGTTTCAATTTTTTCAAAGCTGCCATAGTGGCTCGAGCATTATTAAGCTTGTTGCTAGTCCGCCCTATTTGTTTTGATGAAATATTTTTAATACCAGCTAAAAGACAAATTGTTCTGATTGTGCCTCCAGCCACTAATCCCCTGCCCTGGCGCTGGGGTTTTAACATAATTCTGGCTGGACCGTATTTAGCATAAATCTCGTGGGGAATAGTGTCATTGATAATCGGCACTTCAATTAGATTTTTTTTAGCTAACTTGGTGGCTTTTTGAACTGATTGTTGAACATCTAATCCCTTAGAAACGCCGACTCCAACTTTGCCCTTTTTATTACCAACCACCACCACTGACCTAAATCTCATATGCTTGCCGCCAGCCGTCACTCTGGTTACCCTGGCTAAATCTAAAAGTTTGGAATCATATTCGGACACCGGTTTAACAAAAGCCCTCCTGCGTCCGCCTCTCTGTTGTCCGCCAAAATTTCTTGTAAAAGCCATATTGATTGGATAAATTTAAAAACGAGTTAGTTTTAATAAGTTAAAAATGAAGACCAGCTTTTCTGGCAGCTTCAGCTAAAGCCTTAACTCGGCCATGATATTTAAAACCAGAACGGTCGAAAACAACCTTTGTAATCTTTTTTTTGCCAGCTTTATCGGCAATTAACTTGCCGACCTCACTAGCTGCTTTAGTTTTAGTCGCCCGCACTGACCGGGTTTTTTTTAATTCAAGACTAGAAGCAGATCCCAGAATTTTACCATTAATGTCATCTACCAATTGAGCATATGTATGTTGGCTGGATTTGAAAACAGAAAGTCGGGGCATAGCTAACGTTCCCTTGATTTTAGCTCGGATCCTGGCGTGACGCCGTTGACGTCTTTGTATTTTTTGTTTGTTTTCTTTGGGATTCATTTCAAATTATATGTCTGTAAATTCTTGCTAGAATTTATATTTTTTTCTTTTTTAGGCAACGGTACCTGCCTTCTTGCCAGGCTTTTTCTTAATCACCTCGCCCTGATATCTTACTCCTTTGCCTTTATAGGCATCAGGAACTCTTAATTTCTTAATTGTTGAAGCGGTCTGGCCAACTAATTCTTTATCAATACCGGTGACTTTAATAACATTTTTTAAAACCGAAATATCAATTCCAGGCACTTTTGTTATCTTCAGGTCATGGCTATAGCCAAGAAATAGAACCAAGTCTCCATTAGCTTCAACATTAGCCTTGTATCCTAGCCCCTCAAACTCAAGGGACTTTTCATAACCCTGAACTACTCCCTGGATCATATTAAAAATCCGGCTCCTGGTCAAACCCCAAAAAGACTTGATCTTTTTCTTCTGACCCGAAGTTAGTTTCCGACCTTCTTTTTGTTTTTCTAAAGAAACAAAAATCTGATTGTCTTTGATTTCAATCTTAACCTCTTTGGGAAAAGTAAAACTAAGCTCACCCTTAGGACCGGTGACAGTAACTTTTCCGTCTTTAAATTCAGTTTTAACCTCTGCAGGAATTAAAATTGGTTGTTTTCCAATACGTGACATAGTTTTAAATTACCAGATTTCACAAATTACTTCACCGCCTAAATTATTCTTTTTGGCCAAAAACCCCGGCATGACTCCTTTTGAAGTAGAAACAATCACAATTCCTCGGCCGCCCTTGGTTGATTTTATCTTAGCGGTTGGAAAATAAGTCCTCTGGCTGGGCTTGGAAACTTTCTTGAAGCTGGAAATCATTGGCAAACCATCTTGATACTTTAAATTAACGTCCAGAACTTTTTTAACGCCTCGACCTCTTTTTTCAACCTTGGAAATATAATCAAACTTTTTCAAAACTTTTAAGATTTCGTGCTTAAAATTAGAATAGCTGAAAGAAACCGTTTCCTTTGAAACCGCTTGAGCATTTTTTATTTCGTTGAGCATTTGAGCTACCGGGTCCATATATTTAGATTATATTATCATTACCAACTGCTTTTTGTAACTCCAGGAATTTCTCCGCGACAAGCGGCTTCCCTAAAACAAATCCGGCAAAGACCAAAATCTCCCATATAGCCTCTGGCTCGGCCGCACCTAAAACAACGCCTGACAATCCTGGTTGAGAATTTTGGTTTTTTATTTGATTTTGCGATTTGTCCTTCAGTAGCCATGTCTTTTTAAATCTTTAAATATAAGTGTTATGTCTTTTTAAATCTTTAAATATAAGTGTTATGTCTTTTAAAAAATTATTATTAGGATTATGTTATTTAGACTTAATGGGAAATCCTAGTAATTTTAATAATTTAATCCCCTCTTCTTTGTTTCGGGCTGTAGTTGAAATAACTATTTCCAAACCAAAGATCCTTTTAACGCTTTCGGGAGATACTTCGGGAAAAATAGTCTGTTCCTTGACGCCGATAGTTAGGTTTCCAGTCTTATCAATGCTGCTTTCTTTAAGCCCTTGAAAGTCTTTGGACCTTGGCAGAGCTATCCAAACCAGCTTATCAATAAAATCGTGCATTTTCTTCTTCCTTAGGGTAACTTTAGCGCCAATAGCAATCCCCTTTCTTAATTTAAAGGAAGCAATGGATTTCTTAGAATAGGTTAGAACTGCTTTCTGTCCGCAAATCATAGTCAAATCTTCTAAAACTATTTGAGAAATCTTTTTCACTTCGTCGCCAGAAGTCCCGGCTACTTGCTTTCCAAAACCAGTATTAACTACTACCTTGCTGATCATTGGTACCGCCATATCATTCTTATAGCCAAAAGCTGCTTTCATTCCGGGAATTACTTCTTTTTTATATCTTTCATTAAAACGCAACATGTTTTTTACCTACTAATTACGAATAGGTCGAATATACCAATAGATTTTTTATACAGATTCGTATATTCGTATAAATTAGTAATTCGTAGAATCATATTTCTTGATGACATTTTTTACAAAACCTAAACTTATCCTTGCCAACAACCTTGTAGCCAATTCTGGCTGGCTGGCCGCATTTCGGACAAATCAGCTTGGTATTGGCAACGTTAATTGGTATTGAAATTTGAACAGTTTCCCCTTTTTCTCCGCTTTTCTTGGGCTTAACGTGTTTTTTCCTTAAGTTAAGACCTTCAACTAGAATCTTATTTTCCTTTGGGAATACTTTCAAAACCTTGCCCTTTTTAAGCCTATCTTTCCCAGAAACAACAATAACCGAATCGCCTTTTTTTATTTTCATAATTTTGAACAAAGTGAGAAATTATGGAATCAAGATTTTATTGAGTAAAACGAAGTAAAATTTATTTTCATAAATCGTGAATTAAACTATTTCTTTGGCCATGGTAGCAATCTTGTCATAACCTCTTTCTTTCAACTCTCTGGGAATTGGGCCAAAAATTCGACCGCCTTTTGGGTCTTTGGTTGTTCCGTCCAGAATCACCGCAGCATTTTCGTCAAAACGAATATAGCTGCCATTTTTTCGACGGAAAGATTTCTTTTGCCTAACAATTACTGCTTTAATAATATCATGCTTTTTAACAATCCTTCTAGGTTCAGCTTCCTTAACCACAGCCACAATGGTATCGCCAATCTGCCCGGTCCTTCTTCGTGAGCCACCTCTAACCTGAATACATTCAATGATTTTAGCACCGCTGTTATCAGCTACTTTTAAATTGGTTAGCAATTGGATCATAATTGAATCATAGTTTGGCTTTAGGCGTTTTTTGAAAAACAACTCTCCATTTTTTGTTTTTAGAAAGAGGCCGGCATTCTTCAATCATAACCGTTTCTCCAGTCTTAGAAAGATTTTTTTCGTCATGAGCCTGATACCTTTTAAAAACCTTGTACCTGGCTCTGTATTTAGGATAAAACCTTAAGCTTTCAACCTTAACTACGACTGTCTTAGACATCTTATCGGAAACGACAATTCCAGTTAATTTTCGCTTTGGCATACCAGGTAGTAGAAACTCGACTAGTAGCAAAGCTTCTTTGCTATCTAAATCGATGTTTCCTTGGTTAATTGTATTAATTTACTCTTTTGTGCCAGATAATTCTTATCTTAAAGAAGCGGTCGAGTTTTCACTACCTGGCATACTATTGTTTTTTCTGTTTTAAAATAGTAGCAATTCTAGCAACGTCCTTTTTTAATTCACTAATTTCACGGACATTCTTTAACTTACCCGAAGCAGACAAAAACCGCAAGGAGGTCAGCTTTTCTTTAAGCTGGTTTAAGCTAACTTTCAGAGTTTCTGGTGAAAGTTGCTGCCATTCTTTTATCTTTAAAGTTGCTTTCATGTTAATACTTCATTTAATTTAGACCGAGTTTACTCAATCTTTTTTCACAAATTTAGTTTTAATCGGCAGTTTATCACCGGCAGTTTTTAAAGCTTTCCTGGCTGCTTCTTCGGTAATGCCATCTATTTCAAAGATAAGACGGCCTGGCCTAATCGGAAAAACATAACGGTCAACGGCACCCTTACCGCCTCCTAACGGCACTTCTTGTCCCTTGCTAGTCACTGGTTTATCTGGAAAAATCCTGATCCACATTTTGCCGCCTTTCTTAAAATATCTTAAAATAGCTCTACGGGCTGCCTCAATTTGGCGGCTGGTAATCCAGGATGTGCCCATACTCTTTAATCCAAAAGCGCCAAAATTAAGCTCGGTGGCCCTATTTTCAATGCCCCGAGACCTACCCTTGTGCCACTTCCTATGTTTTACTTTTTTTGGTAGAAGCATGATTGTTGAACGTTAGTGAGATAATCACCCCGCCCTCTATGCCTGTTGAATTTTAGTTAGCAGATAAATTTTCGCTATTATGTCTGGTTATCCGTTTAACCGTAATTCCACGGGCTTAGAGGGCGGGGTTCTCATTTTATTCGAACTTATCGCCTTTATAAAGCCAAACCTTAATGCCAATCGTGCCATAAGTGCAGTAAGCTGAAGTATGGGCATAATCAATATCAGCTCTCAAGGTTTGTCTGGGCAACCGGCCCTTTTTTAACCATTCTCTCCTGGCAATTTCATTACCATCGAGTCGGCCCGCTATCTCAATCTTAGCTCCCTTAATATCTTTACTCTCCATGACGTTTTCTAAAGAACGTTTAATAACTCTCCTAAAAGGAACTCTTTTAACGACCTGCTTGGCAATAGCTTGACCAATTAAAGCAGCTGAGGTCCAAGGATTTTTAATTTCCTGAATTTCAATTCTGAGCTCAGGAACTTTAACACCATGCCTCTTCTTGCGTAAAGCCATGAGTTTAGATTTTAATTCTTTTTTCAGTTCTTCAGCACCGCTGCCGCCTCGGCCAATAATTAATCCTGGTCTGGCACTTTTAATAATAATATTTAGCTTGGCTGGAAATCTCTCAATCTTAATTGAATCAACAGCCGCTTCTTCGAGTTTCTTTAAAAGAAACTTCCTTATAAAAAAGTCTTGTTCTAACTGCTTGGGAAATTTCTTACCGTAAAAACCACGGTTTTCCCAATCGTCCATTCTCTTTATTCTTAAAACTTTAGGATGAGCTTTATGTGTCATGTTTTCTTAAACTTTTCTTCTAAAAACCTTTTTGAATCCTGGAACTGATTTGGGTTTCAGGACTTCTGCTCCCTGCTTTATTTTTGGCTTGGATTTTTTTACCTTTTCTTGAATCCCTTTCTTGGCTTCTGCCTTTTTAATTTTCTTAAAATTAGCTTTGCTAACGCCTCTTTTAGATTCTAAAACAATTGTCAAATGTGAAGTTTTCTTTTGGATTGGAAACGCTTGTCCTCTAGCTCTGGGTCGCCACCTTTTTAACTTGCGTCCTTCATCAACTAAAACTTTAGCCAGGTACAAATCTTTTTCATCAAGCTGGAAATTATTCCTAGCATTGGCTAAAGCTGACTCCAAAAGTTTTAAAAATGGCCTAGCTCCTTTTTTAACCAAAAAGCTGAGTTTAGTTTTAGCTGTTAAAGCATCTTGGCTCCGAACCAAATTAGCCACTAATCTTAATTTACGTGGCGCAATCCTTAAATTTTTTAATTTGGCGATAACTTGTTGTTGCACGTTTTTAATTATCTTACAATAAATAAATGGAAAAAATACATTGAAAGACAAAGAAACTTCATTTCTTTGTTTCTGCAGCTTTAACAGCGCCGACCTTGGCGGCTTCATTCTGAGCTGACTTTGATTCTAATTCCCGTTGCATTTTACCTCCGTGTCTGGAAAATTTTGTTGTTAAAGAAAATTCGCCTAAATAATGGCCGACCATGTCTTCGGTAATATAAACTGGAATAAATTCCTTGCCATTATGGACTCCAAAGGTAAAACCAATCATTTCTGGAGCAATCTGGCTTCGCCTCGCCCAAGTCTTAATAATATCCTTTGATCCGGATTTTAAGTTTTTAAGCTTAGCAACTAATTTTTCATCCACATAAGGACCTTTTTTTGTACTTCTAGACATAAATTTTTCTACTTTATGATTTTGGCTACGAATAAATTATTGGTAAACATTATTTTTTCTTTTTCTTTTTTCTTCTTTGGATAATAAGCTTATCAGTCCATTTTTGTCTTCTGGTTTTAACTCCTTTGGCATGTTTTCCCCAAGCAGTCTTAGCATAAGGCATACCGATTGGAGCCTTGCCTTCGCCGCCGCCATGAGGATGATCAACCGGATTCATGGCCGAACCCCTGACTGTTGGCCTAATTCCCTTACGCCGATTAGTTCCAGCCTTGCCAACATTCTTAAACATATGTTCAGAATAGGAAACAGTTCCAATGGTAGCAAAACAATCTTCAAAAACTTTCCTGACTTCACTTGAAGGCATCACTAGTTGCACCATGCCACTATCATGAGCTAAGACTTTAGCGCTCGATCCTGCCGACCTAACCATTCTGCCGCCCCGATTGGGCTCAAGTTCAATATTAAAAACCATGGTACCAACCGGAATATTCTTTAATCTGGCTCGATTGCCGGAAATAATTTCAGTTTTGTCTTGAATAATTACGCTGTCTCCTGCCTTTAATCCTTGAGCGGCAATCACATATCTTCTTTCTTTATCTTGGTATTCTAAAAGAGCAATATGAGCGGTTCTATAAGGATCATACTCAATAGAAACAACTTTAGCTGGCATATCTATCTTTTTTTGGCCAAAATCCATAATCCGGTACATTCTTTTCACCCCGCCCCCCTGATGTCTAACCGTAATCCGGCCTCGGCTGCGGCCAGCCTTGGCTTTAATAAATTTCAATAACTTTTTTTCCGGTTTTGCTTTGCTTAGCTTAGTCATTTGTATTAAACACTAAAGGCCTCGATCCGCTGACCTGGCGCTAGCTTAATAATCGCCTTTTTATAGCCCTTTTTCCAGCCCTGGCTTTTGCCTGACCTCTTGGTTTTACCGCTGATATTAATAATCCTGACGCTCATCACTTTAACTTTATAAAGGCTTTCGATGGCTTTTTTAACTTCTGTCTTATTGGCTCTGGGAAAAACCTTGAAAACATATTGGCTATCAGCAATCAGCTGAGTTGCTTTTTCGGTTACATGGGGGGAAAGTAAGATTGGAAAAGCTGGAAACGCCTTTGAAGATAAAACAGCCGAAGTCTTTTTTTTAGATTTTTCCTTTTTAACAACCTCTGCCTTAACTTCTTTTTTTACCAAGGGTTTAGGTAAAGGAGCTTTTTTGGTTTTTTTTCTTTTTAAAAAATCAAATACCATATTTATCTTAAATCATTTAAGGGTAGAAAATTCATTGTGAAAGAAAAGATTTTCATTCTTCTTTTAAAAATGTGTTCTTTTTTATCAAGGCATTTTTTAATTCTGATATGGCCTTAATTGTTTCCTTGGTCATGATTAAGTATTGAAATGAAAGCACTTGCAAGGTATTAATATTCCTTAACTCGATAATTTCTAAACCCGGAATATTTCTTGAAGCCAAAACAACATTTTTATCAAGCTTAGCTAAAACCAATAAAGCCTTAGCTTTGTTAAAACCATTGATTTTTGATCTTAGAGTATTAAGAATTTCAACCATTTGCTTTGTCTTGGGAGCAGTCAGCTCAAGAGATTCTAAAACGATTAACTCTTTAGCTTTAGCTTTTTCAGACAAGGCTACCAATAAACTTTTTCTGGCCATTTTTTTAGAAATCCCCTGCTTCCAAATCTTGTCATTTCTAGGACCAAAAGTTGTTCCGCCGCCTCTCCATAAGGGGGATCTGTTTGAAGAATGACGAGCCCGTCCCGTACCCTTTTGCCTCCAAGGCTTTTTGCCGCCGCCAGAAATTTCACCCCTAGTCTTGGTATGGGCTGCTCCTTGGCGCTGGTTTGCCAATTGTGATCTGGTTATCTGCCAAATTAAATCAGGATTAGAATCTAGCCCAAAAACATCCTTGGGTAACAAGATTTCCCCCGCCTTCTCTCCTGATTGATTATGAACCAAATATTTCATATCATAAATATTTCAACTAGATACTCCATGTTTTGTATCTAGTATCTTGTATCTAGTATATAAACGACATATCAGAATCGTATACTAAATACAAAATACTAAATACCAGATACTAATCAGTCTTAATTTCAATAATAAAATTGATTGATCGGGATTTGATTAGTATTATAAATTAGAAATTGGTCATTTTATTTTATCCGGTTATCTCTATCAAAGTGCCTCTTATCCCTGGAATAGCTCCTTTAACTGCCATCAAGTTATTATTCTTATCAATCTTTATAATTTTCAAATTTTTAACTGTGACTCTTTCGGCTCCCATCCGACCCGACATTTTTCTGCCCTTAATTAGTCTGCCTAAACCGCTCTGGCCAGTTGACCCCAATGTTCTCAGCTCATGTTTGGTGCCATGAGTTGTGGATAATCTGCCCTTAAAACCCCAAAGTTTGACTGCGCCAGCATAGCCCTTACCCTTAGAAATACCAGCTACTTTAATCTTATCTCCTTCAACAAAATCGGGCTCAAAGGCATCGCCAACTTTGTAATTCGCCAGCTCCTTTTCTAAAATCTTAATTTCTTTCAAAACCCTGTATTCTTTGCCTTTCATTGTTTTTTTTATCTTGCTGGGCTTATCAATCTTACCAAAACCAATCTGAATGGCAGTGTAACCGTCCCTGGGTTTCGTTTTTAACTGAAGAATCTGATAAGAACCTGTTTCAATTAAAGTTACAGGAATCATTTTCCCGTCTTCAAAAATCTGGGTCATAGTTACTTTTCTACCAACTGTGAATTTCATGCTCAGTAACAGAAAATCGGGCATAGCCCGATTCTCAGGTTCGGCTATTTCAAATAATTTATCTTTTTAAGATTGTATTTACCACCATATGGATTTTACAACTAAAATTGAATAAAGTAAAGACCTACATTTTGATCTCAATATCCACTCCGGTCGGTAAATTAAGGTTGGTCAGAGAATCAATGACTTTCTGGCCTGGTTCTAAAATATCGATTAATCTCTTATGAATCCTCATTTCAAACTGTTCACGGCTGTCCTTATAGACAAAAGAGGAACGATTGACAGTATATTTCCTAATTTCAGTCGGTAAAGGAATCGGTCCCCTGATTTTAACGTTAAACCTCATAGCTGTCTCCACGATCTGGCGACAGCTGGCATCTAAAACCTTGTGATCATAAGCACGAAGCCTAATTCTAAGCTTAGCAGTTTCAATCTGGTTTTCTCTTTTTTCTGTAGCCTTAGTTTTTGTAACCATTCTAAAAAGGTAGTATCTGGAAAATTATTTCTTTATTAATTAGAATCATTTAATCACCTTGGCAATGACACCAGCGCCAACAGTTTTGCCGCCTTCTCTAATAGCAAATCTTTGTTTTTCTTCCATGGCTACAGGCACAATTAATTTGACAACAACGTTAACCGTATCGCCGGGCATAACCATTTCCGTGCCTTCTGGTAAAGTTACTTCGCCGGTAATATCGGTAGTCTTAAAGTAAAATTGAGGTTTATAGCCCTTGAAAAACGGTGTGTGACGACCGCCCTCTTCTTTAGTCAAAACATAAACTTCACCTTCGAATTCAGTATGCGGAGTAATGGATCCTGGCGCTGCCAAAACTTGACCACGTTCAACCTCTTCTTTCTTTAGCCCTCTTAAAAGAACGCCGACATTGTCTCCGGCAATGCCCTCATCAAGAATCTTTTGGAACATTTCAACACTGACAACAGTGGTCTTGACTGTCGGCTTAAGGCCAATTAGTTCAACTTCGTCATTGCCCTTAACCTTACCACGATCAATCCTGCCGGTAGCTACTGTGCCACGTCCTTCTATTGTAAAAACATCTTCAATTGACATTAAGAAGGGTTTGTCAGTTTCTCTAACCGGCTCGGGAATAGCCGTATCTAAAGCTTTAATAAGATCAAAAACACCACTGACCCATGGATCATCAGCCGAAGTAGCTTCTAGTGCCTTTAAAGCTGAACCTTTGATAATGGGAATAGTATCTCCGGGATAACCATATTTTTTCAAGAGCTCTCTGACTTCTGATTCAACCAAATCAATAATTTCTGGATCGTCAACCAAATCAGTTTTATTTAAAAACACTACTAAAGCTGGCAAACCAACCTGTCTGGCTAAAAGAATATGCTCTTTTGTCTGAGGCATAGGCCCGTCAGGAGCTGATACTACTAAAATAGCACCGTCCATTTGGGCTGCGCCCGTAATCATATTCTTAATATAGTCAGAATGACCAGGGCAATCAATGTGGGCATAGTGACGGATATCTGACTCATATTCAACGTGGCAAACATTAATCGTTACCCCACGAGCCTTTTCTTCGGGAGCTGAATCAATTTCACCAATACCCTTATTGGTCGCTTTGTAACCCTTAAGATTCATGACCTTAAGAATTGCAGCGGTTAAGGTTGTTTTCCCATGGTCGACGTGGCCGATGGTACCGACATTAACATGAGGCTTTGACCTCTCAAACTTTTCTTTCTCTGCCATAGTATGTGTATTTAGTATTTAGTAGCTAGTGTTTAGTATTCAGTATTCGTTAATACCAGATACAAGATACTAGATACCAGATACAAAAGTTATTGAATTATACTTTAATTATTCTATTGTTTTTCAAAAAAATAGTCAAGGAGAAAGATTATAGATTACTTTCTCTTACCCTCAATAATCTCCTGGGCAATATTTTTGGGCACTTCCTGATAATGAGAAAATTCCATAGTAAAGGTTCCTCTTCCTTCGGTTAAAGATCTTAAAGCGGTTGCATAACCAAACATTTCTGATAAAGGCACTTCACCTTCAATAATTTTAGAATCAAGCCGATCAGAAGTTTTTTTAATCTGTCCCCTTCTGGCATTAAAGTTGCCGATCACTTCGCTGAAAGATTCTTTAGAACAAATAACTTCAATCTTCATAATTGGCTCTAGGATAACTGCTCCAGATTTCTTACATACTTCCTGGAAAGCCATAATTGAAGCAATTTTAAAGGCAAGTTCAGACGAATCAACTTCGTGAAAAGAACCGTCATAAAGAGTCACTTCCAAATCAATCATCGGATAGCCGGCTACCACGCCTTTTTCCATAGCTTCTTTAACTCCTTTTTGAATTGCAGGAATATATTCTTGAGGAATAGTGCCTCCTTTGATTTTGTTGATGAATTCAAAGCCCTGACCCCTATCCTTAGCTTTAGCTTTCAGTTTAACATGACCGTATTGGCCACGGCCACCAGATTGTTTGACGTATTTTCCTTCTGCCTCAGCTTCACCGGTAATAGTTTCTTTGTAAGCAACTTGCGGACGGCCCACATTTGCTTCAACGGTAAATTCCCGTTTCATTCGATCAACAATGATTTCTAAATGCAATTCTCCCATGCCTGAAATAATAGTTTCGCCAGTATCCATATCTCCTCTGACAACAAAGGTTGGATCTTCGTCAGATAGTCTTTTTAAAGCATTGCCCATTTTTTCCTGGTCAGCCTTGGTTATAGGCTCAATCCTAATAGAGATAACAGGTTCTGGAAAAACAATGTTTTCTAAAACAATTGGACTATTTTCGTCACAAAGCGTATTTCCGGTATGAGTGTTTTTAAGGCCGACGGTAGCACCAATTTCACCGGCATAAATTTCTTCAACCTCTTCGCGCTGATTAGCATGCATTCTTAAAATTCTGCCGATTCTTTCTTTTTCACCGGTGGTCGTATTTAAAACATAAGAACCCTTGGTCAGTTTTCCGGAATAAACTCTGAAAAATGTCAAGGTGCCCACATACGGATCAGCCGCGATCTTAAAGGCTAAAGAGGCAAAGGGCTCTTCATCTGAAGTTTTTCTTTCAATTTCATTGCCGGTTTTAGGATCAATTCCCCTTACGGGCGGTATATCTAAAGGCGAGGGCAAGAAATGAACCACAGCATCTAAAATAGTTTCTACCATTACTCTTCGCCCGTCACCGCCTAAAATCGGAAAAAATGTTCCGGCTAAAGTCGCTTTCCTGATTGCTATTATCAGCTCTTCTTCAGTTAAAATCCCATCAGATAAAAATTTATTTACCAGCTCTTCGTCAGCCTCAACTGTTCTTTCGATCAGTTCAGCCCGATATTTTTCCATCGGTTCTTTCATATTCTCAGGTATCTCTGTTTCCACCATTTCCAAGCCCTCCTCATTTTTGTAGATATAAGCTTTGCGAGTGATCAAATCAACCACACCTTTTAATCCAGATTCGATCCCGATAGGCAACTGGATCGGAGAAGCATTTTGAGCGAGTCTTTTTCTAATTGATTCAACGCTGTCATAAAAATTAGCGCCAATCAAATTAAGCTTGTTAATATAGCACATCCGGGAAACATTGTATTTGTCGGCCTGGCGCCAAACTGTTTCCGACTGGGGCTGAACTCCTTCCTTGCCATCAAAAACCACTACGGCTCCGTCTAAAACTCTTAAAGATCGTTGTACCTCAGCGGTAAAATCAATATGGCCAGGGGTGTCAATTAAGTTAATTCTAAATTCATCTTGACCTAAAGAACCAAAATTCAAAAACTTAGCTTTCCAAAAACAAGTTGTAGCGGCAGAAGTAATCGTAATGCCTCTTTCTTTTTCCTGGGCCATCCAATCCATTTCAGTATTGCCGGTATCAATATGGCCGATCTTATGGGTTTTACCCGTGTAATACAAAAGAGTTTCCGTGGTCGTGGTTTTACCAGCATCAATGTGGGCAATAATGCCAATATTTCTAATTCGATCTAGAGGGTAAAGTCTTGGCATTTTATCCAAAAATCGCCTGAAAAGCGACATAAAAGTAATAAATACATTGTGGAGAAGATACTCCGCAACTTGTTGTAGAGTACTTCATCTTGAGAAATGAGCAAAAGCGCGATTGGCCTCAGCCATGCGATGCATATCAAGTTTCTTTTTAATTGCCGGACCCTCGTTATTGTAAGCTGAAATTAATTCCTCAGAAAGCTTTTCTGCCATTGGTTTGCCTTTTTTGGCCTTGGCTGCTGCAATAATCCATCTCATCGCTAAAGTTATTTTTCTATCGCCCCTGACTTCAACTGGAACCTGATAAGTAGCGCCGCCGACTCTTTTGGCCCTGATTCCTAAAACCGGAGCGACATTTTTTAGGGCGCCGTCAAAAATATCCAAAGGATCTTTCTTAGTCTTTTTTTTCGCTAACTCAAAAGCATTATAAACAATTCTAGTAGCAATGGTTTTCTTGCCCCGCCTCATTATTTGATTGATAAATTTGGCAACCATAATACTATTGTAAACAATATCGGGCTGAATTTCTTTTTTAATAACTTTACCTCTCATATATTATTTATTATTTGGGCCTTTTAGTGCCGTATTTTGATCTTTCTTGTTTTCTATTTTCCACTCCGGCAGTATCAAGAACGCCCCTGACAATATGATACCTGACTCCGGGCAAGTCTTTGGCCCGGCCGCCCCTGATAATTACTACTGAGTGTTCTTGTAAGTTATGTCCTTCGCCGGGAATATAGGCAGTCACTTCCATGCCATTGGTCAGTCTGACTCTGGCTACCTTTCTTAAGGCCGAATTTGGTTTCTTGGGAGTAGTGGTAAAAACCTTCAAGCAAACTCCCCTCTTAAATGGCGAATAATAATCTTGAGGACGGTTTTTTAAAACATTAAAGCCATAAGTCAAAGCCGGCGTCTTGTCTTTCTTGGACGGAGTTTTTCTTCCTCTTTTTGCAAGCTGATGAATTGTCGGCATTAAAAGTAAAATAAAATAAATTTTGATTTCCTCTGAAAAAGAAAAGTAAAATAAAATAAATTTTGATTTCCTCTGAAAACGAAAAGTAAAATAAAATAAATTTTGATTTCCTCTGAAAAAGAAAAGTAAAATAAAATAAATTTTGATTTCCTCTGAAAAAGAAAAGTAAAATAAAATAAATTTTGATTTCCTCTGAAAACGAAAAGTAAAATAAAATAAATTTTGATTTCCTCTGAAAAAGAAAAGTAAAATAAAATTAACAGATTTGTAAAATCAAATCGTCACAACTTAAAATGACATACATTATTTAATAACAAATAGTTTTCGTCATGTCAATAAAAAAATTTGCTTCCGAGTAGAAGCGAAGAAACAAAAGAGACGAAATAGCTCAAATAATTAAAGCCAAAAAAAATGAAAAAGATTAGCAGTAAAGAGCCATAGCGAAGTAGAAATCTTTTTGTCTCTAAAAACCTATTGGGTAATAAAGAAAAGAGAATATTAGAACCATCAAGAGGCGGAATTGGCAATAGATTGAAAAAGCCCAGCAAAAGATTATAGGTTACAATTACCCCAAAAAGATAAGCTAAGGTTAAGGGTAGCGGCAAAACCCTAATTATTAGAGCGAAAAAAATAGCCACTAGAAAATTAGCGGCAGGGCCAGCTAAAGCCACCTTCAACATCCCCCATTTCTGATCTCTTAAATTATAAGGATTAACCGGCACTGGCTTGGCCCAGCCGATTAAAATTGGCGAATGGCTTAAAAATAAAAATAAGGGAACCAAGACCGAACCGATCGGATCCAAATGCGCCAGCGGATTCAAAGATAATCTGCCCTGGTCTTTGGCAGTCGTGTCTCCAAGCATTTCTGCAACCCGGCCGTGAGCCACTTCATGGATCACTAAAGACAAAAGCCAAACAATTAAAATGAAAATCAAATTAAGATTCATAAACTATTCATAAAATATATAAAATAATTTTACCATAACATCTTGATAAAAGACAGCTTTTGTTTTAAGATATAAAAGAAATATGCCAGGTATTCTATTATCCGTTATTCGGATAGTAGAAACTCGATAAGCTTTACTGTAATATCTGAATTTATCTGGCAAAGCAAATAATTAAAAAGTAAGTTAATTTTATGAACCGACTGGGGAGAGCTTCGCTTTCCTAACGGTCGAGTTTCTACTACCTAGTATGGCAAAAAAATGCTCAATCTGCGGCAAGACTTCAACCATGGTTTGGAGAAGAGTCAAGCTTCGTGGCAAATATAACCCCACCGTTAAAAGAAGGCAGCAGCCTAATTTGCAATGGGCTATTTTGGCTTCGGGCGAAAAAGTCAAAGCCTGCGCTAAATGTATTAAGGCCTCAGCAAAAACAAAATAGTTTTTGGCGGGGTGTAGTATAACGGCCATTATGCAGGGCTGGGGGTCCTGTGATCTGGGTTCAACTCCCAGCACCCCGACTATCATCTAAAAATTAAACTCAATTACATTCTCTAATATTTAAAGAGTTATTTTTAATTTAAAAGGAATCTCTGCCTACCTCCTTGACAAAATATAAAGTAGGGTGTATAATATAAACATTAACAATTGGATACGCTTGTTTTGACGAATAGAGAGCGCCAAGACAAATTGATTATAATTATTGACCAGAAGCAGCTCTCTTTTATAAGAGAGCTGCTTCTTATTATATAAACACTTACATCTTTCCTTACTTTAACTCCTGATCTTTTTCGGAAGCTAAAGAAAGGAAGGAGGGACAAAAAGTGGTCATACGAGTCTGCAGCTCATAGAATTGACACATCTGATTTGTCCCCTCCTTCCATTTAATAATTCAGCTTTTCTTTCAAGTTCGTTATAAAACGGATTTGAAAGAGAAGCTATGTCCGCAAAAAGGTTTATCAAGGCATATAATAAACCTCCTGGGAGAAATTCCTAAGGACAGACAGCTCAGGCACATGCCGAGCCAATAGTGAATATTGCCTATTCTATTGGATCGCGCTAATCGCCTTTTAAAAAGGATGATTAAGCCAAAGAGAGGAAGAGCTTCTCTAATGTATAAAAAGGCGGAAAGCAATCTTTTTCCGCCTCTCATCTCAGTCCGTTATTTTAATAATATAATTGCGGCTTGAGATGAGAGAAACTCCTTCAAAAATATTCGTTGGATATTTATTCCATTCATGTAAGAAGATAAAAAAGGAGCTTAGCTCCTTTTGAGTTATGTAAAAAACAAAGAGCGCTTCTTTTAGAAGCGTTCTTTGGTGGTCCTGTGTCTTCCCAGAAGAATTATCCGGTAGATAATTCAAGTGGGTGCCCTCTTCCTACAGCCTATGGCGGCAGAAAATATGGGCTCCCTAGTAAGAAGTATTGCCAGAATCTAACTAGAAAGAACAGGACCGATTTTATTGTATTATTCTGTTTTACTTGAGTCAATCGAGATTAAGAGTTTGAGCTAGCTGCTTAATCAAAGAAATAACCACTGGCGGAGCTAAAAAGCTGACCGAATCAACTCCTCGGTCATCCTTAAAAACCCAGGGTTTTTCAATGATATTGACCTTTTTCTCTGCTTCATTCCACTGGTAACTGTATTCTGGAGTGATTTCATAATCATCAGCCAAATCATTAGCCTGATCAGCTGGTACGGAATTACGCAGCAAAATCTTAGGAATGCCGTAAAGCGAGTTAGCATTATTAATCAAACCAGCGTCAGTTGCCAAGCGATCTTTGATTCCTTCCATACCAAGATCCTGACCTTCTTTGGCAATCATTTCCGCTCCTTGGCAGTCAGGATTATCACACTCTAAATAAAACTTATCTTTGTCCTGATGATAACCAATCTTAGTGGTTGGAAACAGTTTCAAGTTTCTTGAAGTCTGGCAAAGCGGGCAAACCCGGCGGTATTTCATTCTTTCCTCAATCACTTTCTCTGGCAAATCAATCAGAATGAAAAAATCAGGATCATCCCGATAACCAATCAGCTCTCTAAAAAATAAAGAATAGGAAACCTGGTCAAGATTCCTGGGAAAGCCGTCCAGAAACAAAGCTTTCTTGCCAACTTTGGAAATCTCTCTTTTTAATAAAGTTAGAATAAATTCCGTTGGCAAAAGAGTTTTTAAATCCCTCCCCAAAAGCGCGTCAATGCTTTTATCAATCGGCAAATAACCGCGGTAATTCTTTTCCAAAAACTCTATTAAAGCGGCTTTTTCCTGTTCACTGCCTTCAATTGCTTTGTGAACCGATCTGACTATGTCGCCAATCGATAACTGAGCCACCCTGTCCTGGCCAAAAATTTCAATAAACAGTTTTGAATAAGTGCCCTTGCCTGAATTCTTCTTGCCAAGCATATAAGCGATAAAACTATTTCCTTGCAAATAGGTTTTTATCTTTTCAATTTCATTACCCGCCTTAAGATGAAAATATTCCCATCGTTCTGATGGGTCTGAGAGATTAAACGCTTTATTTACGCCCTCAATTTTAGTTCTGAATAAAGGAAAATCCATATTTATTATATTTAGTTAGTATATTGTATTTAGTATTTAGTATACGATATACCAGATACAAGATACTAGATACAAAAACTTGAATTAATCTCTCATTTCTCTGTATTAATTATTGTTTCTTGGCCGTCGGCTAAAAAGCTAATATCTCCTAGCTGATCAGTTCTCAATACCATGATGCCATATTTTTCTAATTTTCCCAAGACTTCTTCGGTAGGATGTCCGTATGGATTATTCTTACCCACTTGAATAATCGCAATCTCCGGACTAACCTTTTCTAAAAAGGCATCATTCGAAGAGCTGTTTGAGCCATGATGACCAACTTTCAAAACCTGAGCAGAAATGTTTTCTGAAACCAGTTTTTTTTCAACTGATTGAGGCGCATCCCCGGTCAGCAAAAAACTGTTGTTGCCATAAACTGCTTTTAAAACCAAAGAAGAGATGTTAGTGTCTTTTACTTCCCTGCCCTCAAAATCTTCTAAGGGGGCGAAAACCTCAATCGCCAGCTTGCCAATAATAATCCTTTGGCTCTTTTTTAAAATCACTTCAACCGAACCGTTATTCTCTATTTCAACTGTAAACTCATTGAATTCTCCGCTTATTCCTTTAATCCCGGTAGTTCCCACCAGGTCAACCTGATAGCTTTTCAAAACCTCAACCAAACCGCTGATGTGGTCTTTGTCAGGATGAGTGGCAATAATCATATCTATTGACCTGTCTGAGAAAGGCAATTCCTGGCCCAACTTCTCAACTATTTTGCCTGAAGGGCCACCATCAATTAAAATCTGGGTTTTTCTTGGAGTTTCGATAAAAATTGCATCCCCCTGGCCAATGTCAAAAAAGACTATTTTCAAGAACTGGGGCTGGCTGATTTGGAAAACCGCGATCCAAGCTAAAATATTAAAACAAAAAAGTAGGGCTAGGAGGCCAACAATCAGTTTTTGAGTATTATTCATATTTGAATCTCAACTACTTTTTGCCTGGAGGTATATCCCGAAACAATCTTTATTCTTGACGGAGATGATTTAAAGTATTCTGCCAAAACCCTGATAATGGCCTGATTCGCCAAGCCTTTTACTGGCGGTTCCTTAACCCAGACAACATAATGGTTTTTTCCAAAACTATCAATCTTTTCAATTCTTTCATGCTTGGCGCTTGGGCTGGCTTTAATAAAGATTTTCATATTAGTTAAGCTTAACAAAAAATAGCTTCAAAGAAAATAAAGAGAGGCGCGCTTTATGCGTGCCTCTCAATTGATTCCCCATAAGGGATTTAGATTTTCATCTCCTTCCACTCTTTGCGAGCGTCTGTCTCTAGTTGGGCGAGTATAATAATGCTGCTAACCACCATTTCGGCCAAACCTTCATCCACCCATCCTTTGGCTCCGCTGACACCGCAAGCGATCCCTTCCCGGTAAACTCCCCCGGAATACAGGTAATCGCCCTCTTGAAACAGCCAGGGGCATCGAGTAATGGCGATGCCGGTGTTCATGCGCAAACGCTTAGCAGTACGAAGCTTGCGCATTGCCATTACCGAGAAATTCTTTTCCTCCCCCCATGTCGAATTCCATTCCGTCTTTTTACCAAAACGGAAAGGGAAATCGAGCAAACCAGGAATATCGATAAAACCTTCAACCCAGCGCGGCCCCCAAGTTGTGCCAAATTCTGTGGCAAGAATCACCTCAGCGCTTGGAACAACAAATTCAAGCGCCTCTATAACCATTGCTTTTGTAATAATCATTTTGTCCTCCTTCGAAAAATTTGAATATAATATAAAGAGCTGTTTGTTTAAGTAATAAAACACTAACACACAATTATAAATATGTCAATGTTAGAAACCAAAAACCGCACTCTAATGCGGTCTTGGCTTTTCTTTCTTTGAAAATAGCTATTTCCCAAGAATTCTGAACATCTTGGTGCCGCACTTTGGACAAGTGCCGGTTAAGGCCCTTCTCTTTGTGCCGCCTTTTCCCTTCATAGAAACTTCTTTGGGATTAGATATTTCTCTTTTAGCTTTACATTTTACGCAATAAGCTGTTTCTGCCATAGTTTTGAAATTGAATTTAATTGTTTTTGGAAAATTCTACCGACCTTTTTTAACTTTTACGATTAAGTTTACCTTAATCTACCTTAATTTAAGCAAAATTGTTCGTCAAGAGGCAAACATCAATAAATCAGGCTTGAAAATTAAAGCTAAACCCAATAATAGCAATAGAAAACCGCCGATTAAAGCGCTGTAACGGCTGTATTTATCAGTAAAACCAACTCTCTTTAAAGTAATCATAGCTAGAGAGAATATAACGATATCGTCAAGCATGTAGAAAAGGTCATAAACCAGAAGATAAAAGTATTTTTGAAAAGCGCTGATGTCTTGCAGTGCCAATACTTGGGCATAAATAGCCGGGAAACCGGCTGAACAAAAGAATTCAACTAAATTGACCGAAAAGGCTAGAACTACTATTCCTAAGAAGGTAGCCGGCAAGGCAGCTGGCATTAAGATCTTTTTGATTTTAGTTTCTATTTTACTATGAGAAGCCTCGTCGCCTACTTTACAAATTCCTGGCTTCCAAATGAAAAAATCCCTAGCTCTCCAAACGCCAACTGCCAGAGCCACCAAACCAATCAAAATTCTAATAACTGTCAAATACCCCAAGAATAAAAACAGATTCAACCAGGCAGTCATAAAAATAAAATAAAGAATACCCGAGACAGCAATGAATGTGCCTCCAACCAACCACATTTTCTTTCTGGAATTAACTGATAAGAGCAAAGAGATTAAAAGTAGCAATACCCACATGGCACAAGGATTGAAACCGTCCATGACGCCGATAATAATCGCTAGAAACAAAAGCGAAATCTTTTGGGGATCAAACTCCCCTAGAAAAGGTAGTTTGAACATTTTGATCGAAGAATCTTGTCCCTCGATACAAAACTTAACTATTTCTTCAATCTCCAAGCCGGTCGTTTGATCAGTGTCATAACCGATAATTACTTTATAAGTATCATAGCCAATAATAATTTTGTCGGCAATAAAAATGGTCGGAACCATGATGGCCTGATCCTGACCAGCGTCTTTTAATAACTTTTGGAAAAGCTTGGCATTGTCTGGGTTTTCAAAAACCTCGTAAGAAATAATCTCTAAGGAAGGATATTTCTCTTTAAGTTGGTCAAGAAAGGTTTCAGCTTTTTGGCAATGAGGGCAGGTTATACCATAGAAAAAGTAAAGCTTAGTCTTGCCAGTTGAAGTCTGGTCAGTTAAAACTGGATCAACTAAAAGTTGATCAGCCAAAGTATAACCAGCCAGCAAAATGCCAACCAGCAATAATAGTAAAAGAATTAAACTCCTATTAGATTTCATAATGATTAGAATCAGTATATCGCTACGCGTTATAATAACCAGTATATCGCTACGCGTTATAAACTGATTTTAGCATACTTAAACGATTTAAAGAATTAGAACGTTTAAAGAAAAATGAACAAGTTCTTTCGGCGATTCATTCTTTAAGAATAAAATTCTTGGTATTTCGTCGCCGAAAGAAAATCTGTTCCGCATTTTGCAGAACAGATCTTTACATTACCCTACGGGCAATCTTCCCTGAATTTCAACTGTCAGGGGTAATTAAGATAGACTTTTTAAAAACTATCTTTCTGTAATTCTCAAGACCTTTATCTTCGCAACCATTAATTACAACGGTCATCAGAGTCACGGGGCTATTACAACAAGGACAGCGCTCTATCTTTGACGCCTCCCCGTAAGTTTGATAATCCCCTTCCCACCAATGAGAGGGATCGCCTATACATTGAGATATTCCCTTAATCACCTCTGCCTCCTTTGTTAGTTTTAGATGATTCACTAATTCTTGCATAAATTTTAACACGTCACAATAGCTTAAAGCCAAAACTAAAAACCGTCCTAAATCTAGAACGATTTGTTTTTGCTAACTATTAGACCTGACTTTTTTTAAGATTAACCTCTCAATTAAAAAAATAAAGCTACTATGGCAATTAGCATCTGGTTTTTGTATAATACAAAAATGCTCAATCCCAAACACAAATATCTTCAAATAGCTTTCAACCGTTCCCTGCCTGAAGTCAGGCAAATGATTGATTTACTGCCAAACTCAGATCGGATTTTGATTGAAGCCGGCACTCCCTTGGTTAAAAGATACGGCGTCAAAGGCATTGCTTTTCTAAAAGATTGCTGGCAGAAAAAGCTTCAGGCTTCAGGCTATATTATTGCTGACTTAAAATGTATGGACCGGGGTTCTACTGAAGTTGAAGCTGCTTCCAGAGCTGGGGCATCAGCAGCCACTTGTTTAGGACTGGCTCCGCATGAAACAATTATTGACTTTATTGATAAGTGCGAAAAAGCCAAGATTGATTCAATGATTGATATGATGAATATCCAATTTCCTTTTGAGATATTACAAAAGCTTCCTAAACTTCCTAAGGTAATTGTTCTTCACCGGGGAGTTGACGAAAATAATATGAACCGGGAAAAACAAGTCCCTCTTTACCAAATCAATCGCATCAAGGGTACCTATAACGTGCTTATTTCTACGGCTGGGGGTGAAAGCATTAGAGAAACAACCAGTTCTTTTTTTAACAATGCCGATATAACCGTCATCTGGAAACAATTTTATGAAACCCCGGAACAAACCGCTCAATTAGCAAAACAATTTTTAGGATTGGTAAAATGAGGATTCTGCTGAATCCACAGACATATTCTATAATTAAAGTATAAGCAAATGCTTTGCGAAAACGTAAAATGAAAACTCCTTCGGAGTTTGCAGACATATCCATTATTAAATAATAAAATGATCCTCCAAAAAAAAGAAAAATATCTCCAGATTGCGCTTAACAGTACTCCCCAGGAAGCTGAATTAATCATCAGACAATTACCAATTTCAAAAAGGATTTTAATTGAAGCCGGCACTCCCTTGATTAAAATCTATGGCATTGAAGCTATTGCTGAAATTAAAAGATTGGCCGGACAACAAGCTTATGTGGTGGCTGATATGAAGACCGCAGATTTGTCTCGGTGGGAAGTCAGAATGGCTTTTGAAGCTGGCGCTTCGGGTATTGTTTGCTTAGGAGTTGCTCCAATTGAAACCATTGATCTTTTTATTAAAGAATGCCAAGAAGTTGGCGCCGATTCAATGATTGACATGATGAACGTTCCGGATCCCTTAGCTGTTTTAAAAAAGCTAAAAACACCTCCGAACGTTGTTATTTTACACCGGGGCGTTGATGAAACCGAATCCTCAAAAGAAAAGCAAATCCCCTATTACCAGATCAAGCAGATCAAGGGAAATTATAAGGTTCTGGTAGCTGTGGCCGGCGCTGATACCATTAAAGAAGTTCAGGGTGCTATTTTCAACGACGCCGACATTGTTGTTGTCTGGAAAGAGTTCTATCAAGCTACTGCCGCCACCGCCAAATTAGCTGAAGACTTTCTCAAAGAGATAAAGTGAATCTTCACGGCTATCTCATACTTCGTCTTTGACAAGTATGACAAGCTTAATTAAAAATCAAGGTTTCACCCCTGACAAGGTTTTTTTTACTGGCTCCCCCTAAAAGCAGGCCGACCATTTCATCCGTCTCAGCTAGTTCAAGAGTGCCTTTAAAAGTTTCGATTTTTTTGAGTAAAACTTCCTGTCCCGAAACATTGGTTTTCATTCCTGACTTAACTCGACCGCTCAAAACCCGACCGGTAACAATTATGCCTTGACCTGAAATTTCAAAAATATCATCAATTAAAAACTCATTAATCTCCATATATGATTAACTCCTGAATTTCAAAGTAGTTCCCGGAGACAAGGTGATTTCCAAACCCTCAGCGCCAGACAATGATAAGAAAGTCACTCTTTGTCCTAAAGTAGCTGATTCAACCCTAACATTAGAAACTTCAATACTGGCAATCCTGACCTCCCGATCCAAGAAATTAGCACATTTCATGCCCGGCTGAATAAAACCGTAAGTAACACTGCCAATCAAAACTAAACCGCGCGAATCAGCAACTGCGTCTTCAATATAAAATTGATTGTAAATCATTATTTTTTGAAATGATCTCCCAAGGCCTTGATGCCTTCCAGGACTTCAACCGGCAAAGCAAAGATAACTGTTTTTGAGGGATCGGGATTAATCTTTTCAATAGTCGCCAGAGTTCTCAAAGACAATCCTCCGGGAACAGCGCTGAGCCTTTCTGCAGCCTGAGACAGCCTTTCTGCAGCCGTGTATTCTCCTTCAGCCCTGATAATCACCGCCCGTCTTTCTCTTTCCGACTCAGCTTGTTTGGCCATGACCCTTTTCATATCAGCTGGCAATTCAATATCCTGGATTTTAATGTCGCTGATCTTAACTCCCCAAGCTTCAGTAGCTTCGTCAACAATTTTGGTTATTTCATCGGCTATTTTTTCTCTTTCTGCCAATAAGGTATCTAGCTCAATACCGCCAATAACATCTCTCAATGCTGCCTGGGCATATTCTCTAACTGCTTTGGAAAAGTTTTCAATATCTAAAATGGCCTTTTCTGCCGAGTCAACTCTAAAATAAACTACCGCATTAGTGCCAACCGGTACGTTATCCTTGGTAATAACTTCCTGCTGGGGAATATTAGTGGTAATGATTCTCATGTCAACTTTTGACATATTCTGAACTCCTGGAAAAATCCAGGTTAAACCAGGCTGCCTAGTTGAGCTATACTTGCCTAAAGTCAAAATAACTCCTCTTTCGTATTGGTTAACAACTCTTAAACCGGAAATCAGTAGTATGATTGCCAGCAACAGCGAGCCGCCGAAAGTGAGCAAGCCCCCGGAAATTAATCCGGCCTTAACTGCAAACCAACCGCCAAAAACCAAAAACATTAAAAAACTGATTAAAGAACCGATTGGATTAGATGAAGAATTTGGCATATTTTTTATTTAATGATTAATTAATTAATAATATTGTTTTAAAAAACCCTTGTCAATTTTGCTAGCTAGCTAAAAAAGTTTTGACTCTTATCAACCTTCTGACCGTTCAAGCCCAAATAAACCAAAAACCCGAATGGCATTGCCAGCCAATAAAGAGCTAGTCTATAAAGCAGAACTGCAAACAAACTGACATGAGCTGGAAAACCCAGTCCAATAAAAACAGTTACTAAAGAAGCTTCCATAATACCCGGAGCTTCTGGAAACAAGCTTAAAATGGCCAAAATTGAAGCTAAAGTCAGGCCAATAATTAAAAAAGCCGGCTTAGCTTCATAACCAAAAACATAGAATGATAGAAAAAGAATTGAGATATTAGTCATATAAAAAAGCAGGGCTAATCCTAAAGCCTGTAAAGACTTGGTTGGATTTAAAGAGATCAGACTCAAATCACTAAGAACTTCCTTAATAATCTTTTCAATCTTAGTTTGACTTAAAAGTTCTTTCTTTTTGAAAAATAAAGAGACTTTATTAATCGGCCTAGCTAAAGCCTGTAACAATAAAATCAGCTTCTTAGCATTATCCCTTAGCAGTAAAAAGCCAAGGCAGAATAAAAAGAGCAATACTAGTAGTAGAGTCAGCACTTCCCGTTGAGGTAAGAAAGAAAAGAATGATTGTCTTAAAAGTAAAACTGAGGCTGAAAAAAATAAGAAAACATTAAACATATTGAAGAAAAGAGTGGTGGTTACCAAAAAAAGAATCCTTGAGGGCGGGACTTTAAGCTTTTTATAAAAAAGGTAAATAAGAATGGCTCCACCCACAAAAGGAGCTACCTGAAATCCCAAAGCTCCAAGCAAGCCAACCTTGGCTGTTTCCCTAATACTGACTTTAGAGCCAGCAATAGATAAAATTGTTCTTGATAACAAACCAGAGATCAAATAATAAACAGCGGCTAAAACAGGCAACAACCAGAGCAGTTTTTTCTGGGCTTCTTTAAATAAAAGCGGAATATCGTGATACGAAACAGCAAACCTAGAATAGATCAGGCTGAAAGCAATCGCAATTAAGATAACGACGAATAAATAACGCAAGTAACGCATGAGAAGATTATAACACGCAGTGATATATCAATCTACTGATTACATATCACTTTCAACGCCCTATTCATATCTCAAAGCTTCAATGGGATTTTTGGTCGCAGCTTTTTTGGCCGGATAAATGCCAAAGATCAAGCCCACTAAGGCGGCAACCAAAAGCCCGGCCATGGCAGCTGAAATAGGAAAGCTAAAGCCCCAGTTCAAATTCAAAACCTGGCTTAAAATCAAGGAAACCAAGAAAGCAAGAATAGCCCCGGCAATAATACCGATCACTCCGCCAATCGCAGTCAGTAAAACCGATTCCAGTAGAAATTGGGTCATAATGTCTTTTTGAGCAGCCCCAACTGCTTTTCGCAAACCAATCTCCCTGGTCCTCTCGGTTACCGAAACCAGCATAATGTTCATGATGCCAATGCCGCCTACCACCAAGGAAATGGTTGCTACTGATAATAATAAGGCTGTTAAAATATTAGTAATGACACTCACCCGCTCGACAAGATCGGCTTGAGTGTGAACCTGGAAATCATCCTTACTGGGATCGGTAATATTATGAGACTCTCTCATTGTCGCCTCAATCTCTCTGACTGCCTGGGGAACGGCTGATTCAGAAACTGCCTTTAAAATGATTTCGTTGTAATAATTGGTGCCGGTCAAATATTTCTGAGCGGTGGTATGAGGCACAACTACCATGTCATCCATATTAAACATTGATACTTGCCCCTTTTGAGGAAAAACGCCGATCACCCTAAAATCTCGGTTCTTGATCTTGATCTTTTGACCGACAGCCTCGGAGAACCCGAACAAGTCTTCTTTGACCTCAGAACCAATAACTACAACGCTATTCCTGGCAGTAATATCCTCTTCGGTAAAAAAACTTCCTTCCGAAGGATAAATATCCATGATCTCAGCTAAAATTTCAGAAGCGCCAATAACACTGACCTGTTTAGTCTCTCCCTCAAAGCTTAGGGTAGCGTTGGCAACAACTTCGGGCATAACCTCAATAACACTGGGAACATTGCTCTTTTTTTTCAAAGCCAGATAATCTTTTTCTTTTAAAGAATCGGAAAACAATGAAGCCATGTCAGAAAAGCCTTCGGGTTCTCTGCCGGGCTGAATCGCCAGAGTAGTGGCTCCCATGCCTTTGATTTGGTTCAAAATCAGATCCTGACCGCCTTGGCCAATGGCCATGATCAAGATAATGGCAGTAATGCCAATGACAATCCCCAAAATTGTTAAAACAGATCTGGATTTATTGGCTCTTAAGGCTTCAAAAGATGTTTTAAAACTATATTTTAAATTCATATTTTTTTATCGCTTTCAATCCGGCCATCCCTAAGGCGGATAATCCTTTGGGCAAAATCCGCAATTTCCTCTTCATGAGTAATCAAAATAATAGTATGGCCTTTTTCATGATTAAGCTTTTTAAAAATATCCATAATCTGCAAACCAGTCTTGGAATCAAGATTGCCGGTTGGCTCGTCGGCAAAGATAACTCCGGGATTAATCACTAAAGCCCTGGCAATGGCTGCCCGTTGTTGTTCGCCTCCTGAAAGCTGAGAGGGTCGATATTCTTGGCGATGACTTAAACCCACTTCGTCAATTGCCTTTAGCACCATCTTATTCCACAACTCTTCTTTAATGGGAGAATATACTAAAGGAAGTCTGACATTATCTGAAACAGTCGTTCTGGATAAAAGATTGAATGATTGAAAAACAAATCCCATTCGGCTGTTCCTAATCTTGGCCAGTTCGTCATCAGTATATTCATTCATGGTCTTGTCTTCAAACAAATATTTTCCTTGGCTTGGTTTGTCTAAAAAGCCGAGGATGTGTAATAAGGTTGATTTGCCTGATCCCGAAGGACCCATAATAGCCACAAACTCGCCTTTCTCAACTGAAAAGTTAATGTTTTTTAAAACCTCGGTTTTAAGCTCACCGGTTAAATATGTTTTCTCCAGATTTTCAACTTGAATAAAAGCCATTTTAAAAATCTCTTTAGTTATGAGCAGTGCAGCACCAATAAATATAAACTAGTTTTCTTTTATTGAAGTGACTACCTTGTCCCCTTCACTCAGGCCTTCAATGATTTCAATCTCCCCGTTAGAATTTTTTAAGCCGGTTGTCACATGAATTGTTTCAATCTTATTACCCTTTTTCAAAATCCTAACCAGTTTGTCGCCATTCTCAGAAAAAACGGCCCGCTGAGGAATTAAAATCACTTCTTGTTTTTCAGCTGTCAGAATATCAACGTCAGCAGTCATCCCCGACCTCAAGCGATCGTCTTTATCAATAAATTGAAGAGTTACTTTGTAAGTCGATAAACCCTCGATAATAGTTTCAGCCGGATCAACTTTAACTACTTTAGCTTTGAAAACCACGTCAGATCCATATGCATCCAAAGTCACATCGGCTGAATTTCCAACCTTAATCTTGGCAATATCAACTTCAGCTACCCTAGATTCTATTTCAAACTCAGAAGCAGACATTAAAGATAAAACTACCAGACTAGGACTAACGCTTTCACCAACTTCAACTTCCAGTTTAGTAACCACGCCATTAATCGGAGAGAAAATTACTGTTTTAGCCAGCTGGCTTTTAATATTTTGAACAGCTGCTGAGGCAGCATCAACCAAGGATTGCTGGATTAAAAGTTGGTTTGGAGTCGCCCCAGCTTCCTTAAGGGCAAGCTGGTCTAAGGCTGAATTATATGAATTTTGGGCACTGGTGACGCTAGCTTCAGCCACAGTTAGATTGTAAGTATTGGTTGACTTCTGAACTAAAATCACCTGGCCTTTACTGGCAATAGTTGAAATTTCAGTCAAGATATTGCTCTTTTCAGTATTTAAATTTGTTTTTTCTGTAGCAGTTAAATCTATATCCATCGGTATTAAATTAAGGGCATTTTTTACGTCTTGCAATGCGCCCTCGGTATTCAGAATCGCCAGGTCAATATCATTCTGATTTTTACTTAAAACCGCTTTTTGAACTTGACCAAAAGCTCCGCCAGAAAGACTGGAAATTGATGAATTTGTCCAGCGTCCGGCATCTTCTGCTCCAAGCAAAGATAAAATTGCTTTTCTTTTAGCATCAGCAATATTACTGTCACTATAAAAATGATTGTATTGAATGTCAGTCAAGACATAAAGAGAGCTTTTGGCATAGCTGACTGATTTCTGCAAACTAGATAAGGCGCTGCTGTAAGTATTATCAAGGTCTGCAACAGCTTTATCCTGAATTGTTTTTTGATTTGCCTTAGCCTCAGCTAAAGATTTTTCCAAGCCTGAAGCAAGAGTTCTGGCTGCTAACAGCTCTTCTGGCCTGGTACCAGACTGAAGTTCATTAAAACGAGACTGCTCAGCTGCCAAGCTGGCCTCAGCTTGATTCAACTGACTGTAGAGCTGGCTGGCATCAAGTTCAATAATTCTTTCATCAGCATAAATCTGGTCGCCCACTTCTTTGAAGATGCGGCTGACTCGGCCCGAAGTTTCAAAGCCCATATCAAGGCCTTGTCTTGGCTTGAGACGGCCCGAGACATTAACTTCCTGAATTAAGACCCCCTTCTGAGCTGTTATAAAATCATAATCAATCTTGTTTTTTGATTTCAGAATGACTATCCCCGCGATAATAACAATTAAAACAACTGTGCTCAAAATTAAAAGATTCTTTTTGCTCATTTTTATCTTCTTGGTAATCATCTTAAATTAAATAATTTTTTAAAAACTTGTTTAGTTAATTCAATATTAAATACAATCCATTTTTTAAAAGCTACTGATAAAGGCCACTTCTTATTCTTATTAATTGTTATTAAACCATTTAAAGGCACGAATTTAACTTTTTCAAGGACAATCAGATTATTTAAGAAAAGCTCAGCGCCGTATCCTGTTCCGGCTATCTGATCGAGATAAGGTAAAATGTCTTTTTTAAAATAAACTCTTTGGCCGCCGGTGTAAACATTCAGCTTGATGAGAAAACCCAGTAATGATTTGTAAAATTTGCTAGTGGTGTCAGATAAAGCCAGCCCAATGGCTGCCTTAAAGCCTTGGTTTAAAACCGGCTCAACCAAGTCTTTGAGATGATCTGGAGAAAGATTAGGATGATCGCTATCTAAAAAAACAATTATTTCTCCTTTAGCCGCTTTGATTCCAACGGCCAGGGTATAACCCTTGCCTTGATTTTTGCCAAGATCAATTAACTCTATCTTATTACCAAAGTTTTTTAAAACTGACAAGCTCAGATCCGAAGAACCGTCGTTAATACAGATAATCTCAAAAGCTACTTCTGAAGCTAAAACAGTTTCAATAACGCCCTTAACAGTCTTCTCTTCGTTGAAAACTGGAATAATGACCGAAACCTTATTCATTTTATACCTTAATCATAAAATATGTCTGTAAATTTCGTAAGAAATTACATTTTATGCCAAATTCTAATAAGAATTTTCATCGTTATTCCTAAAGTTAAAATGCTTAGCCAGATAAGAATTAATGTATCGTTTTACCTCTTTAAGATCTTTCATGTCTTCAGACTCGCTGATCATTTTTAACAGATCTTTGAGAGATCTTATCTTTTTTCTATTATAAACGGTCTTGGCTTTCTTTGGGCTCATGCCATTAATCTGAGCAATGGTTCTGGCAATATCTAAAGCTTCTTTGAGATAAACCGAGGGTAACAATGAAGAATCCATTTTCTGTCTCTTGAGAACATAGGAGATATCTTTAAGTTTAATTTTCTTGGTTTTTTTCTTTCTTAAAATCTTATTCAGATAAACTTCAATGCCGTATCTAGTTTTAGACATTTGCTCTAGATATGGCCAAAGATCCTTCTTAAAATAAGCCCTTTGGCCGCTGAATGAAGTCAGAGGATCAAACAAGCCCGAGGTTGAAGAAATGCTAGTTATAACCACTTGAGCCTCATTAATTAATAATGGCATGACCATTTTTTCAATGTGCTCTGGTTTTAGATTAACTAAGTCGGCATCCAAGAAAACGATGATTTTACCTCGAGCTCTTTTAACGCCAACAGCCAAAGCAAATCCTTTGCCGTGATTTCTTTTTAAATTAATAAGTTTAATACGATCAGTAAACTTTTCTAAAACCCCTTGACTGTTATCGGTTGAACCGTCGTTGACAAAAATCAATTCAAAGCCGGACTCTAATTTAATTAGGCTCCGAACAACACTAGCTACGGTTCTTTCTTCATTAAAAACCGGGACGATAACAGAAATATTTTGTTCTGACATAAGAAATTATCTTGATTTCTCGCTAAAGCTCGAAAGTAAGAAATTATCTTGATTTCTCGCTAAAGCTCGAAAGTAAGAAATTATCTTGATTTCTCGCTAAAGCTCGAAA
>Ga0268276_1000203_pt1 | contig 71585 bp, 61 predicted proteins | sample saktaG_4_FD_190145 | JGI IMG/M metagenome (GOLD analysis project Ga0268276, IMG submission 190145) | Saline water microbial communities from Sakinaw Lake, British Columbia, Canada - sak_2010_1_5_45m | ecosystem: Environmental > Aquatic > Non-marine Saline and Alkaline > Saline ... | reverse complement strand
GTGTATCTTCTCTTTTGCCATCAGGTAGAGAGCGCCAAGTCCGGATTGGTGAAGCGTGGATAAGGTGATCCCGAAAATTACGGCTGCAATGGTCATCCCTGATAAGATTTTATGAATTCGCCGGGCACCGAGCCATTCCGCAATCGCAGGTGAAAATTCGATCAACTGTGCAATCATGTATAACAGAAAATGCCAGGCAACCAGGAAAAGGACCGAACTCACACCGAAATTATTTCCAATGATTGGATTGATGACATTCCAGGGGCGACCCAGGTCAAGTAGTAAGGCTCCTGCATAGAAAACGTAAGCAAGAAATCCGTTGAGAACGGTTACCCGCATAATCGGGTAGTACTTCTTCATGTGCAGGATGTAAACCAGAAAGGTGACAACGTAAGCGCCGCCGGCAAAAGCGACACCCGTTACCACATCAAATCCGATCCACAGTCCCCAGGGAACTTCCTGAGTAAGGTTTGTAATGGCGCCGATTCCTTTCCAGAAACGGATCACGATCAATACGATCCCCAAGAGAATGATTGGCACCGATATGATATTAAACGGGGTCAGTAGTTTCCCCTTTGGCTTCAGTTCCTCCAAAAAGAAATTCCATCCCGACTTGCTTTTTTGCTCCAGTGTAATTGGTTGATTTTCCTGCATAGTTAGTCCTCCTCAGTTTTATTATCTTTTTTCGTTGCGTGAAAGATTCCCAGCAGGAGTGCAGGGAACAACACAAATACAGAAGGAACACTGTAAAGAAATCCCTTGGTTAAAGCGGGATAGGATGCCTTCTGGAGGTTGGTTTTCATCCCCACCTCTTCAAACTTCACAGGCGAAAGATACAACCAGCAGGTGCCGCCGGCTTCGTCTTCTCCATACAGGTAATCGACGTATTTCGTTGGATTCTGAATAATCCTGCGCCTCGCCTCTTTGATCAATTGTCGACGGGTGCCATAAAACAGCGCCTCATTTGGACAATTCTCTGCACAAGCAGGGATCTCGCCGGTTTTCAGCCTGTTATAGCACATATCACATTTTACAATTTTTGGATTGGGACTGTGGTATTCAAACTTCGGAATATCAAATGGACAGGAGACCATGCAATAGCGGCATCCCATGCATTTATCTTCACGCCAGATGACGGGGCCGGCTTTTGATTTAAACATTGCCTGGGTTAAACAGGCCGCTACGCAAGCAGGTTCATTGCAATGCATGCACTGTACCTTAATAAACACCTCTCCTTTGGAAGTATTGTAGGTGTTGACTACGGTGCGTTGCAGTTCACTGGTTTTTCGCACTGGTGGGGTATCTGCCCCCAGTTCGGGATAGGGGAGCCCATTGGCTTCCGCGCAATCGTATTCACAGCCATGACATCCTTTGCAGCTGACTGAATCGTACAACATACCGCGGTACTCAATTTCCGTGCCTCCTGATGGAGAGGCGTGAAGTTCCCGCCCCAATGCCATTACAGCACCGGAAGCGGCAACTACTTTAAAGAATCCTCGTCGGGAAATACTCATACATTTTAATTTTATAATGTGAATAATGGGTTGGATCGTGCTTTTTACCTACCGTGCCTGAGGAAATTAATTTGGAAATCTTCCCAAACCTCGGGTTCCATTTTTGACAGTATATGGTCACTGAGCTGGCCTCCTTCCTGAAGAACAACCTGTGCAGGAAATGGTGTATTCTTCAGTGCAAGTGAAGCCAGGAAATCCTTCAGCCGGGCAAACTCTTCCCTTAACCAGATCTGGTATTTATCGGCCATGGCAAGGAACCCAATCTCCCTTACCCAGTTACTGGGTTCTAAGGTATAAATCCATCCATAGGTATAAGGTGAGTGGTTGAAAGCCGACAAATCGGTAAGTAACATCTCGTTTTGTCCATTGATCCTGCCCGAGACCGGTGCATAAATCGCCAACTGCTTCCCTTTTTGAATCAGGGTGCAGAGTAAATCTCCTTTTTGGATCATGTCCCCGGGGTTTTTCATTTCAATCCGGGTTACCGGCCCGACCACGTGCTGTAAGAAATCGTCAATCCCGATTTTAACCATCCCGGTCTGCTCCATAAATGCCCAGGTATGGGTTTTATCAAAATAGAGCCCACCGGGAACGATGACGCTCTGTTCGTCAAATTTCCCGGATGAGTCTGTTGTTGACCTCAGCGACACCAGATGTCCTTTCCTGATTCGACGGGAGAATAAGGCTATAATAAACCCAACTACGACCAATCCAAACACAACAATCAGAACAATACTGCCGGCAGAATAGGCCTCCGCCGTTGAGGGAGTGATCATTGGAGGTGGAACCAGTTTGTTCAACTGTGTCTGTTGTTCATTGCTCGTCATATCAGAATAACCAGTTACAGGGAGGTAGGCTTGGCCTGATGTAAGCACCCAGTTTAAAAAAGCCAGATTAGCCTCTTCCTGCGGGCGTGAATTTGCTACACAATAGAGATTGCGGATCAATGCTTTGGGATATTTTCCAATCCAAACTCCCCTGGAAAATTCCTGCGCATTCCCATAAATCTGTTCCATGTATTCCATCTTTCCGCTTCCATTCTTATCAATCGGCATCAGGCGAACAGATTCAGGAAAACTCAGATTGGATGGCTGTAGGATATCAGCAAGCCTGCAGAAACCTATCGCATAGGGGTCTTTCTGCAGAGCCGCGATCAATGCATCCCTGTCCAGGCTGATCATGCTACCCATTTCACGGTTGTTACTCCCGATGAAACCGGCTACACCTGATTGTACAGTCTCCTCATTCAGGATGTAATAGGTGACCGGATGGGTCATATCGTTATTCAACAATGATCCCCAGGATTTTTTTCCGGGAGATTGCAAACTCCCGGCCAGCGCCTCGCGGGAGATCCCCTGCTGGTCGATTTTATCCAGGAATGGGTTTTTCGGACTGATCAAGGGAACAATAATCTCCCGGCCAACTACAACCTGAAACATAGCTTCCTGTTTCTCGTCAGGGAATTGTCCGGAAGATGTGAAGCAAATGTTCTCTCCAGTTTGAAACTGTGCCGACATCTCCGGATCCGTAATATTTCTAACCTGAATATCCTGAAGAGGGTTGGCACTCCGGTATTCATCCACCCATTTCATGGTCAGATTATAGAAGTCGGGAGTAGTGTACACATAAATGGTTTCCTGAAGAGGGGAATTACTTTTACCGGCCGATACTAAACTGCCTGTGATACAGAAGCAACCAAGCAGGAGGAAACAGATGATGGGAATGATTTTCGTTTTCATGGCGTTAAATTTTCTAATTCGTGTGAAAATCTACATTCAATAATGATGCCAAACGAAAATATTTAATCTAAGTCACTGTAAATCTGTTTATTACATATGGTGATGTTTAAATATTTTACACTGATGAGTGTTGAAAATATCAACACTACATTTGGTATTTCAACATAAAGCACTGATTACCTGCATACATATAAGGTCTGTATAATTATTCAACACGTGTTTATTTTTTCAACACTACGGTTTGTGAAATCGGACCGAATCACTTGATATTCAGGCGAATATCGAATCTTTGTTCCGGTCAGTAAAAATTCCCCAGATAGACTTGCCAGACCTTCAGGGTGTCGGTTCCGGATATTTTGCTTTCTTTTATGGCCAGAATCTCCACTTCTTTCGAGAAACTGGCGCCGGAGATCGTATCTTCTGTGGATTTCTTTATGACCACCTCCCTGAAGCCAAGTCTTCCTTTGTAGAAATCCTCACCGGCCATATGAAGAGGCACAACCAACCAAACCGAGTCGATATCGGTTTCCACGCCCGGTGCTGGTTCAGCAGGCGCCGAACCTTTGAATAACAGCTCTTTTGACATGGTCAGTGCCTGAGAGCGGAATACAGAATCAACGGCGGTGTCGTTTGCAATATTCGTATAGTCCGAATAATCTTTCAGTTTCTGTTTTGCTTTCCGGGCAAACACAAATAGAGATTCTTCATCCAGGTATTCGGCGCCGAATTCAGCCTTTACACTATCCATCACCTCCTGCATTGTCTCTTCAGCCTGGTGCCTGGTAACTGCCGGATCCTCATCGCAGCTTTTGGCACTGAAGAGGATGAACGCTAAAAGCGCACCGGGTATGATGAGAAATTTTCTCATGGCTTCGCCTCCTTTTGCCTAAACCGGAGCATCATGATCCGATCGTTCAGGTATTTCGTATCCAGGATCTCGATCTGGTCCAGACTGCTTGCAGGCATGGTAAGTTTGTTGATAAACTCCCACTTGGTAAAGAGCTCCATTCCAACAGTTCCGGCTCCATAAACCTGGTAAATCAGGGCACTGTCGGATATCATATCATTGAGCTGATTCCTTCGCTGTTGCCAGTCTTTAACATTCATCCTGGAGAAGTAGTGGATCATCAGGGCATAGTTATTCGGCCGGAGTCGTATCATCTCCTCCCGTTTAAATCGGTCCAGCAACCTGATCACTGTGTCGGTATGATAATAGGGAGTCTTAACAACCATGGTAACACTGGCAAGATCCGTTTTCAGCTCCAGGCAACCATCCTGACCACACAGGTAGTTTACAGGCGATTCATCAGGAAGCAACAAACTAACTTCGATGATATTATTGGTAATGGGTTCACGGGTATCGGAATCATAAAAACAAAACCGGTACTCATGAGTATTGTATAATTTAAACACCACGAATAAAATAGCCAGGACCGTAACAACAAGCAGGGGGACAATTATAAAGACACGGTTAGCTTTCCTTAAAGGAGAAGAAGGGGAGAGAGCATTTCTGTTCCGGTATTTAAAATCATCCCATCCCTGAAAGCCGGCATACCTGCTCAATAGGTTCAGTACATCGATCCGGGGCAATGATCCTCCATCTGATTTCATGTGGGTGTAGAACCATTTCTCGCTGATTTGTCCGTTAACACGTGAAGCAAGTTCTTCCTGGAAATCGGTAATCTCCTGTCCTCTCCACTCAGTAATATCTATACTGATGGAGGGATAGGTTCGTTGCATAATCTCAACGATCTGCTTTTTCAATAACCTGAAAAGGTCATTTTCCGATGGTTGTCCACTCATGGATGAAAACTCCGGATCATTTCACCAAACTTCTTGTAAAACAATCTACAGCCAATTTACAAAGGTATTTCAAAAGAATCACCGTTCTGAAGAATAATTTTACCGTTGATTATTCATTCAATGTCATCAAACCAAAAACCAAAACCATGAAAAAGTTACCTATTTTACTCCTGCTGGTTTTACTGATCACCGGAAGCTGTTCTTCACAGAAAGAGTCATCCAATAAAGATGTGATGAAAGCTTACGATCTCCGGATGCAGGGGAAGTGTGACCAGGCTCTCGCCCTTCTTGACTCCATCCTTGTAAAAGATTCCACCAATGCCATGGCCTGGTATGAGCGTTCGCGTGTGGAAAGATACATGCTAACAGGAGGTGGGAATATCACAATGGATGAGATCCTGCGATCTGCAGATAATGCAACGCTATACGACTCTGGAAATGTGATTTATGCCTATGCTAAAGCCATGGATCTTTTTCTGAGTTCCTACATGGCCATGCAACGTGAACCGGATCAAGTGAAAGAAAAAATCTCGTTCACCTGTATCCAGTTTAAAAAAGTTTTAACATTGAAACCCGATTACCCAGAGGCCATGCTTTACCTGGTAGAGATCTATGGTATGTTGCCTCCCGAGATGGGAGGGGATAGTTTAAAAGCGACAACCTATGCAGCAAAACTCATGGAAATGGATCCCTATTTCGGAGCCAAAGCAACCCTCGATCTGGCCCCTGAGGAGACGGATCAGGTAACCTTCTGGAAGGAATATCAAGACATTCATGGAGAAACGCCTGATGTCTTAAAGGAAATCGGGATTGCCTACCTGTATCAAGATGATCCGGAAAACGCAAGACACTATTTTTCCAAAGCTATCGGGATGGACTCCTCCGAACAGATCCTACTCTTGGATCTGGCCAGATATTATATGATGGGGGTAATGCAAAATATGGAGCTGGCTGATTCTTTGTTGCCTATTTCAGCAACTTATGTAAACCAATATCTGGTCAATGATCCTGCACCCATAATCCCCCTGCAGGCCTATGCTACCGGGATGCTTGTGAAGACCGCTATGTTTACAGGTCACAAAGAAGAGGCAGAAGCGTTGATGGAGAAGGCGAAATCGCTTGACCCCTACTTTTCCAGGGCCTTCGGGATCCCACCACTTTCGCTCTTTGATCCCCCTGATTCTGTCACCTATTATTTTTCTTCCTTTTTCCGTCCATTTTAAGTACCTTTAATCCATTCAAATACGAACCAACATGATTAGACAAAAAGAGGCAATAAAACAGAAACCGTCAACAAATTAATTGGTAACAATTTAACCTGGGAGGAAATAAATTATGATTGAGTATGTTCATAACCACATTACATCGGAATTGCAGCAGAACACCAAAACCGATACTATCTTTATCCTGGCTGCCATCTTCCTGAACCTGATCACCCTGGCCATCAATTCAAGCATCGTGGAGAAATCCCGAACCGATGGCACGATGCTATTGGTGATGTTTATTTTTGTTGGATTACTGGTGCTGGTCAACATTGTTGTGATCTTCGGGTTACTGAAAGGGAAGCAAACCCGTATCAAATTGCTAAATGGCATCCTTTCAATGTACCGCGATCAGAAAGTAGAGAAATATTATGATGAAACCTTGCTCAGCAGTTACAGTGTTCGTTACAATCTATTCATCATGGTGGTGGTTTGCACCGGCGTGATTGCTGTTGTTGTACCGTTCGTGATGAGGTAGCCACCACTATGATCACCTCATCACCCATCACCTCATCACTCCATGACCACATGACTTCATGACTTAACCCAATACTCCCTCACCACGCAGGGTTCGGATAGAGGTATCAAGACCTGATCCGGTACATTGTTTTTATCATGGCAGCAGTAACATTGAGGGTGATAAAAATAGGGATTTTCCGGAATGAGTTGGTTACTTTTGCACCTTTCGCCTCCTTAACTCGTCTACATGATGCCCGAAAATGATCTTTCCCATCGACCGAATATACTAGTAACCGGCGGATCTGGGTTCCTTGGAAAGGCAATCCTCGCTGAACTACTTGATAGCGACTCTCCATTACAACCTGATGTTATCTGCAGTCTCGATCTCTCTATCCCTTTCGACTCTTCACATCCCCGAGTAAAATATTGTAATGGCGACATCCGCGATTATGAAACGGTGCTGAACGCATGTCAGGGTAAGGATATCGTGATTCATGCTGCTGCAATCGTAGACTGGGGTTCGAAATCGGAAAAAGAGGTCTATTCAGTCAATGTAACCGGCACCGAAAATGTAGTCAGGGCATGCCTCGAGCAGGGGGTATCCTGCCTTGTTTACACAAGTTCACTGGATGCCATTTTTGCTGGAAAACCCTTGGTAGATATTGATGAGTCGCAACCCTATCCTAAGAAGCATCCAAACATGTACTGCCGGAGCAAGTTTCTGGCGGAGGGGATGGTAAAAACACCCCACCCCTTGATCCCCTCCCCGGAACAGGGAGGGGAAATATCCGGCATCCGGCATCCGGCCTCATCCCCACTGCCAACTGCCAACTGCCAACTGCGCACTGTCATCATACGTCCTTCCGACATCTGGGGCCCGGGGGATCCGTTTCATGTGGGATCGCTGATCAATATGGCAAAAGGAGGATTCTACGTTAGGCTTGGGGATGGTCGTTCAAAATGCCAGCATACCTATGTCAACAATGTAGCTTACGCACATCTGCTGGCGGCACAGGCATTGTGGGAAGAAAAGCCTGATATAGCAGGAAACACCTACTTCATCACCGATGGCCCTGGCACGAACTTTTTTACCTTTTTCGACAGGATTGTTGAGGGTGCCGGTTACCGGATATGGCCGAAGAACTTTTGGCTCCCACGATGGCTAGCCTATGCTATCGGAACAATGAATGAGGCGATTGCCTGGCTGATCCGACCCATCTATAACTATACGCCTAAATTCAGTCGGTTCGCCGTGATCTACACCTGCAGCGATTTTACCTTCACTTCCGAAAAGGCTCTTCGGGAATTGGGATATCGGCCTAAATACAACGAAAAAGAGGCTATGGGAAAAACCATAACCTCTTTCAAACATCCCGGAAAACCAGGGTAAATCATTCTTACTTAAGCGTACGCATGTAAGCTACAAGTGCCCAGCGGTCTGCCGCAGCGGGTACCTTCTTTTCGTAAGCAGGCATTTCACCATAACCGTATGTAGTCTTGTAGTAAAGTTCTCCATCAGTTTGTGCCTGAAATTTGGCATCTGTAAAATTACCGGGATCGGTTTTCAGCATAGCACCTTTTGGTCCATCACCAAGTCCTTTGGCTCCATGGCAGGCTTTACATTGCTTTGCCCACTGCTCTTTGCCATCAGCAATCACTGAAGCATCTTTCAGGTTTACACTTGATTTCATTGCTTTGTCCTTAGCCGGTACTTCCCAGCCTTTTGTCTGTGCTCCTGCGGTTACTGAAACCAGAAGAACAACGGCAAACATTAAAATAATCTTTTTCATTGTGATATAGTTTTTATGCCACAAAGATACAGATAAATCAACATATCTATATGTTTTAACATTTCTTTTACATTTGGAGCATTGAGCCTACTTTGCACTCTCCCTTGTAACCTCTTCATAATCTGGAAGTTTTATCTCGGGATAGAGTACCTGTCGGATCTCTCCAAGCCTGAATTCAATTCTGGCCAATTCCTCCAGTTCCGCATCCTTTGAATCCTGAGATTTTAATAAAGCCCGGTAACGCAGGTTCAATACCGATTCCTCTTCCAGTATCGGGGTTATATAATCAATGTAATCTGAATAAAGGGAGTCGTAGTATACCTGCCAGCGCTCCCGCAGTTTTTCCGACGGAGTAACAGTTGAAAAGTAGAGGGCCAGCTGCCTCTTCTGGACTGGGCTCGGGTTGAGCACCACAAGGTTGGTAACATACCGGTCGTAAAATTTAAGTTCAGCAAGTCCGGCTTCCCTGTCGCGAAAGCCCCAGTCGATAATGGTGGTGACCACCACCAGGGCAACACTAACGATGAACCATTTCATGAAATCGATCCAGAATTTCAACCGTTGCATGGATTGTGCAGCAAGTTTAGCGGGATCAGATTTTGGGGTTGATGTAGGTTTCTTTTCTTCCATATGTTTTGATTCGCTTTACATTATTCTTCAATCTTTTTTATTTGTTTATCCTGAAACCGTGACATAAGAATAATCATGCAAACCGCCCCAATCATTGCGTATAACATATCCGACTGAGTGTCCCAGATATATCCCTGGGTTCCAAGAAATGCTTCTGCCGATTGTCCGGACAAAACAGCTACCCCCCATTCTAAAAACTCATAGAAAACACTGATACTTATGCACACACAGACTGTTAAAAAAGAGAGCCACATTCCCCGTTTTACAACCTCCATCCTTATAAAAAGTTCTCTGACAATCATTGCCGGTACAAATCCCTGGGCAAAATGACCGACTTTATCATAATTGTTGCGGCTTTGATGAAACACCTCTCTAATCCAGTCAAAAAATGGAACCTCCGCATAGGTATAGTGACCACCGATAAACAAGATATAGCAATGAATTAAAATAAAGCAGTAGGTTAAATAAATAAACCGAAACCTGTTAAATGTGGCCATCAATACAAGACACCCTAAAATAGCCGGGAATACTTCAAGAAACCATGTAAAATAATCATGAGGATTAATTCCGGATAAAACCAATCCGATGAAAAACAGACTCAGTAAGATCCAGTATTTTTTCATCCTCTCAAAGATAATGATTAGTTGATTCGGATGCGATACCAAAAAAATTAATATCTTGGACCCTCTTTTCACATCCATAGAAGATTTATCATGCTCAGGAAACACAGTATTATTCTTACACTCTGTTTTGTTGTATTAACAGGAATCCTTAATGCCCAGGATTCCATTCCGTTGACAATTCGGGCTACCACAACCCCTCTTCCTTTGGAAATAAAGCATTTGACGATCAGCCAACAGATCGACCGGGCCTTCTCTCCAATCGTGGCTGTCATGAATTCGATCCTTTTCTGGGATCCATTTGCCTATACCGGGATTCATGATCCTATTATTTATGATGAAAACGGAGTTCCATTTCTCGACAGTGCCGGAAATCCGGTTCAGTCCAATGTCCCTTTCATAGTAGTTTGGTTGATCTTTGGAGCTGTCGTTTTCACCATTATGATGCGGTTCATCAACATCCGCGGATTCAAACATGCAATTCAACTGATACAGGGGAAATATGATGACCCGAATGACCCGGGTGAGGTCTCGCATTTCCAAGCTCTTACTACTGCTTTGTCAGCCACTGTAGGGCTTGGAAACATTGCAGGAGTGGCCATTGCAATATCCATTGGGGGACCTGGGGCTACATTATGGATGATCATTGCAGGGCTTCTTGGCATGACCTCTAAGTTTACTGAATGTACTTTGGGTGTAAAGTACAGGAAAATCAATGAAGAGGGTGTTGTTTCCGGGGGGCCCATGTACTACCTGAAAGAGGGTTTGAAACGAAAAAAACTGAAATGGCTTGGCTGGTTCCTCGCCGGACTCTTTGCCATCCTTGTCATCGGGGGATCATTTGGAGGAGGAAACATGTTCCAGGCCAACCAGGCCTTTTCACAGCTGGCCTACGTAGTACCCTCCATTCAGCATTATGGAGCATGGTTCGGATTGGGACTGGCTGTTTTGGTTGGGATTGTGGTGATAGGCGGGATAAAAAGTATCGCACGGGTCACCGATAAAATTGTACCATTCATGGCTCTTTTATACGTAGGTGTCGCCCTGGTTATTATCGCCATGAATATTCACAACACGGGAGAAGCCTTCTCCATGATATGGCATGGAGCCTTTGCCCCGGGTGCTATCAAAGGCGGGATCATCGGGGTGCTGATCGTTGGATTTCAGCGGGCGGCCTTTTCCAACGAAGCCGGCGTGGGTTCTGCAGCCATTGCCCACTCGGCCGTGAAAACAGATGAACCCATTACCGAAGGACTGGTAGCTTTGATGGAACCTTTTGTTGATACCGTTATCATCTGCACCATGACTGCCTTGGTTTTGATATTCACTGGAACCTACGAAAATCCGCTCGGGCTTGAGGGAGCCCAGCTCACAAGCCAGGCCTTTGAGAAAGTCTTCTCCTGGTTCCCCTACCTGCTGGTTATTGCCATCTTCCTGTTCGCATACTCCACCATGATCTCCTGGTCCTACTACGGTCTGAAAGGTTTTGATTACCTGTTCGGCGGGTTTTCCAAAAGATTCTTCGGAACCAGAGAGGTTGCCAAATATGTCTACTTTGCCATCTTCCTAGGGTTCATCATCATTGGGGCCTCCTCCAACCTGGGCTCGGTGATCGATTTCTCCGACATGATGATCCTGGCAATGGGAGTCCCGAACATCCTGGGACTGTTGATCCTTGCCCCCGAAGTCAAACGCGACCTCAATGAATACTGGAGGAAGCTGAAAGCCGGGGAGCTTAGGAAATACACCCGGGCGGAACGGAAAGCCATGAAAGAAGAAGGAAATTAAGGAATCAGGAAACCTGCCAACTACAGACTGCCAACTGAGTACTGGTTACTTCTTCGCCAGCACACCACCCTGTAACATTCCTTTCACAAGGATACGGCCAAATTTTTCGGCCTCCGTTTCCAGGGAGGATTGCATCTCTGTACTCGTTTGTCCGGTCCAGATCAGGTTCCCAGAGGCAATATCATAAAGGTTGGATTCGATAAAATAGGTGGAGGCATCCTCATAGTATCCGGGCGTAGTCATGGTGTTGAATGCATACCCATAATAGCTGTAATACGGATACCCATAGGCCGGATACATTCCAGGACTGATCCCAACACCAACAGAAACGCTGTTTCCCGGGACATAGCGTTTTTCTTTGAACGCATCAAATAGTGTTATGATCAGCAGACCATCCATCTTTTGTTCAGCCACTTTCTGCTGGATAACCTCCTTGAGTTGTTCCTGGCTAAGACCCATTTTCTTCATAATTTCCTGGTTATTTGCGAATGGCCAGAGATCGTAGGTTACTATGGAATTGATCCCTTTTAACCGAAGTGCTTCCGCCACTCCGGTCTCCACATCAACACGTGCTTCATTGGATTTCATCAGGGCTATAATGCCAATTTTAGAGAATTTTTTCGGTGCATAATCTCCTGTCTTCCACGACATTCTTAGCTCTGTAGAAGGACTGCAACCCGCGAGGATCATGCCAGCAACCAGGACAATCAGTAATTTTTTCATCTCTTCTTCTGTTTGAAGAATCAAATATCCAACAATTTTCCCGATTCGACAAAAGAATCAAGCCCCCTTCAAGGGGTTTGGGGACGAGTCTTTCTCTCCCATGATTTGATTTTTCCCATTTATCCGAAAACCTGTCAAAGGGTTTTACATTTAGTCGTAACTTAGTTGTGAATTTCATCGTGATGAACATCCTCCGCCGAAAAATGATCAGGGATCTCCTGATGCTTTTTACCCTCCCAGGGGTAAGGTCAGAGATTGCCAGACTGGCGAAGCTCTTTCTTCAGGAGACCACCCGATATACCGGGGGGATCAAAGGGGAGGCAAAAGAGACCAAAGAGGCGTTTTTGATCCTGACGAAGTATATGAAACGGGAGAAACTCACGTCGGTGGAAAAAAAACAGTTTGTCAAGCAGATGATCGACCTGCTGAAAGGAACCGGTGTAGTGGTTCCAGTTTTACTGATTCCGGTTCCATTTGTCGGAACCATCCTACTGATCATCGTGGAACACCTCTTGCTGAGCATGAACATCCAGTTGTTGCCATCATCGTTCTACCATAAAGATACAAAAGATCTGCTGACACCGGAAGCCATCGAGAAGGAGCTGGAGGGGGACCGGGAGGAGAACGTTCCACAATAACAATTTCTGTCCCCTTATTTCGACAGAGCGCTCAGGGCTGCCTGCCATGCCGGACGAGCCGTTGCCCAAGTCCCTGAAAAGTACTTATCGCTGATTTGCGATTCGAGCGTGCCAGCAAGCGATGCAACGCTTTTCACAGTATTGGCTGTGTTGGCATCTTTGATCCAGGAATCTTTTACAGCGTCCCAGCCTGCATTCATCGCTGAAGGAACCAAGCCACCCTGGAGCGAGAGCAAAGCGGAAGAAGCTCCTTCAGGATTCACGATGTTACCTGCTTCCGAAATAAAATCACTTTTCTTCTCCTTAAAGGATTCCGTAAAAGCGTCGTCAGACAGATTGCCGGCCAGCTGGCCGAGCAAACCACCAATATTGACCGGGGTGGTGGTGCTCTCCACTGCAGCCCCCATGGCCTGTTGGGAAGCTTGGATATCTGAAGAAGTGGGAACCTTGATATCCTGGGCTTGTGTTATCAAAGCCAACAGAACGAAACAACTAATTAATGTACTGATTTTCATATGCGAAAAATTTTGAAATATTGTTCAAGATACGACTTTCTCGTCCAAAAATCAACTATGGCATGAAAATAATTCTATCTTCGCAGTCGAGCCTTTTGAAGGAAGGTGCAACCAGGAAAAAGGACGATTAGTTGTGTGACAGGATGAGAAGCGGCAATAACCGGATTTACAAAAGGGACAACATTCCCTTATTCTTTATTCCCTTATTCTTCCTTCTCCTGTTCCTCATTCCTTATTACGGACTATCACAGGGCACCTGGGAACAGCTTCCTCCCCAAACAACCCATAACCTCAGCTCGGTTTGCTTTGTTGATAGTCTTTATGGTTGGGTGGTAGGAGATTCAGGGATAATCCTCCATACAACCGATGGGGGAAACACCTGGATTGAGCAGGATAGCCCTGTCGAAAATGATATTATTTATGTGTTTTTCCTGAACCGTTCACAGGGGTGGGCTTCTGCCTTCAACTTCACCGAACCTCCCTTTGGCACTCTCCTTCTGAAAACCATTGACGGGGGCTCTTCCTGGACAATATCCACCTATCCCGAAGAGAATATTTTTATCACATGCATCCTCTACTTCGATTCCCTCACCGGATGGATGGGGGGAAAACCCCATGCACTTGTAAAAACAACTGATGGCGGCAACACCTGGACACAGGCTGCAATCGACACCTCTACCCTCGCCTTTTTCCCGGTTCTCACCATCGCTTTCCTTAATGAAGAGGTGGGATATGCCAGCGGAGGGATGTTCGACATCGCAGGCGTGATCTGGCGAACCAACAACGGTGGCGATCTGTGGTATGCCATCGACCCTTCCCAGGCTCCGGCCGACGAGGTACATGGACTCCATATCTTCGATGAAATGCATGTGATGGGCTCGGGAGGCGATCCCGATTACGGCTACGGTGTGGGGATGATCCGTTCGGCCGACGGGGGTGTAAACTGGAACTACGATGAGATAGGGGTCCAGGGTATCGCATTTGACATCGACTTTCGCACATCCTCCCAGGCATGGTCACCTCTTGGTCCCTTGTGTAAATTGATTTTCAGCCTCGACAGTGGTTCAACATGGACAGAAATTCCAACACCTGACAGTGCTGCCGTATTCGCTATCACTTTCCCCGATTCACTTCACGGATATGCGGTTGGCAATAGTGGTGCGGTTTTGAAATACAGACCGCCGGTGCAACCCGGAATCAGGCCTTTGGGTGGACTCCCCGATTCCGGGGTTTCACTGAGGGTATTTCCCAATCCAACTTCGGGAAATACGAAATACGAAATAAGAAATAAGATTTCAGGGGTTGTTGAAATGAAAATTGTTGATTTGAAAGGATCAGCACTTTCTGAACTCAGCCTTGGGTTTCTGAAGCCCGGAGTCCATTTGTTCTCGTTTGATGCTGGGCAATTGCCGGAAGGTGTTTATCTGTATCAGCTCCAGCTGGATGGGGTAGTTCACAGCCAGGGAAAAATGATGGTGATTCGTTGAGATTTAATTGTTTTTGAGTTTTAGTGTTTTGGTGCCAAAAAATCACCACGAAGACACGGAGGCACCAAGTACACGAAGAAGGTCAATTCAGGTAAACAAGTTTTTCCGTAGTGGATTGACCGTTAACAGTTAAACGAATAAAGTAAATCCCAGGAACCAATCCGACCCCCTCGTATCCCGTTTTGAAATTAAAAGTTTTATTATAGGTTCCAGGTCTCAGCTGTTCATGAATAACCTCTTCCACCAAGGTTCCGGTAAGGTCATACATGCCCAAATAAACATCACTTTCATTCGTAATTCGTAATTCGTAATTCGTAATTCCTGAGGTTGGATTGGGAAAGATCCGGAATCCGGCATCCGGTATCCGGTTGTCAATCCCCTGAATAGCCGAGAACTCTACTGGTGCTGTCCAGATCTGGTATATCCCTGTTGAGTTATCCATCCAAACCGGCCAAAGGGCGCTGTCGGTGGAGGTGATGTCGATATTGTCACCCTGATACCCCTGCCCCAATCCGCCAATCGGTGTCGGCCTGAAGTTGTGGTCACTCAACTCATATTCTATCCATGAATCCCCACCATCGGTTGAACGGGCAAGAGTGATGCCAGCTGAATCGCTGGTGGTTTGCCGGTCGTCGTAAAAAATTACATTTACAGCTCCATAACGGTCCACATGTACTGTTGGGAAATATTGCTCCTTCCCGTTGTTTAGGGGATCCTGGTTTACCCGGATGCCGGCCGACCAGGTCAGACCACCATCACTGGATCGATTGAGAATGACGTCGGGATCGCTCCCCGATGGCGGTAAATTTTTTTGTCCGGTCACAATATAGATCCATCCACTTCGAGGACCCCCGGAAAGGTCGACATCCATGTTGGGTAATCCATTGACCCGGATGTTGTCTTTGTTTGGAAGAATACCTGTGATGCCATTAACCGTGAATGCATGCTCCGTTAGATTCCATTCTGCTCCTCCAGATAAAGTGGAGGCGAATCCAACAAGGATCTCTTTGAAAGGTGTAACGCCAGTGACTCCTGCCCAGCAAACGTAAACCTCACCGTTTGGACCCATGGCAAGGTCTCCTCCTGCACTTCGGTTGGAAGGGTTGTTTACAGGTGTAGGAATACTCCAGCTTCCTGCCGGGTCATCTGTAAATGCATGCATCAATGAGAATGGGGGAGCAAATTTCACCCAGGCAGCATAGGTACGGCCATAATAAGCACTGGCCGGATCGGTATCAGAAATAATGGCAGCGCGTTCCAGATCGTCGGTCGAGATCACCTTCTGGGCCGACCACGTACTGCCGTTATCCGTTGAGTAATGCGAATAAAGTCCTGTAAACGGCGAACGCCCAAGCCGGGTGAGAATAAACGTTCCATTTTTGTCGATGGTTATCCCCGGGTCCCCGCCATGAAATTCGATGGGTGTTCCTGTACACGTGTCGTTTCCCTGCCAGCTTTGACCGCCGTTGGTCGTTGTGTAAATCCCTTCACTGATAAAGAAGGGGATGAAGTTAAGGGTATTACAGGAAGAGAAGAGGATATCCTGATCCAGGGGACTCTTAACGATAAATACCTCCGTTTGGTTGATAGTACTGGGGTAAAGGCGGTAGTTGTTCCCAAATCTCAGGGAAACTGGATCATCTTGTGCCAATAATTCATGGGACAAAAAAAGCAATGTAAAAAAAATCGTTTGGAGTGCTATTTTCAATGTAGTAGCTTTTCTCAATTTTCCAATAGAACGCAGAAAACACGGATAGTCGATGATCTTCGCGGATATTTTTTTCAAATATACTATAATTTTCAGGGAGAGGCCGGGGGTGGGTATCAAAACCTGTACCCAACGTTAATGGAGGCAAAATAGTCACGTGGCGCACCGGCTTCGTAGAATCTTTTATCTGCAGAGTTGGTGTTGGTAAAGCCCACGTAGGTCACATCGAAGATGTTGTTCACTCCGCCCGAGAGCATCAGACTGAATTTTCCAAATCGCATATCCACTCCAACAACACTATTAAGAAGGTTGTAAGAAGCTGTTTTGTCGGTGTTGGCGTCATCGACCCAAAGGCCACTGATGCCCTGGTAGCTCGCTTTGGCAAAAATGTTGAAGTGTTTCCCAAAAGGATGAGCGTATGAGAGCGCTAAATAGAGATTATGGACGGGAACACTGGGAACAATATTTCCAGAGAAGTCCTGATCAGTATGAATAAAATTTCCCAGGGAATCAACTTCAATAGTTCTGGCAATATAATCCTGATATCTGAAATGGGACCAGGTGTAGGAGGCTTCGAAGTTGAGGTTCTTCCAAATCTCCACCAACCCTCCCAACTCGGTTCCTAACCTGTGCGTTTTGGCAGCATTCCTGAAATACACATCCCCGAGCACCTCATAGGGAACAATTTCATTGTCGACAATGATATAAAATCCGGTAGCTTCAAACAATACGCGTTTGAACCATCGGGAATCTCTCTGGTATAGCTTCCCCTTGATTCCAGCCTCAAAATTCTGTGACTCCTGGGGCTTCAGGTCACTATTGAACAGAAACTGTGGGTCAGGGCTGTCAAGTTCATTACCCGCCGGAGCATCAAAACTGTACCCGAAAGAACCGTAAACAGCCATCAGAGGCAGGATCTTGTAATTCAATGCAATTTTGGGTGTAAAAGCCTGGTACCTCAGCTGGTCCTTGCGGGAAGGAAGTGTCTCCTCCTCCAGGTGATAGCCCACATTGTCATATCTGCCTGTCACGAGCACAAACATTTTATCGGGGAGAATCTCAAAGTTATCGGAGATGAAGAACCCTTTGTTCCCGATATTTTCGGATGTGAGTTGATTAATCTGATCCCCTCGTTGTCCATTGATATTTTCATAATATTCTGAACGGGCTGGTTGCGCAAAAATGTCGCCCCCAACCATGAACTCGTTTGTCCGGTTGCCAAACCGGTGCCGGAGGATATACTTCCCGCTGAGCCCCAACCCATATCGGTTGATGATCCTGTATTCCCGTGAGGTCCGTTCAAAATACTTAATTGTCCCGTAGGTAGTTATCTCAATGTCATTGTTCAGTTTTTTACCGAATGTGGCGTTGTACCGAATCCCAATCCTCCCTTTTGTGGTGATTCGCTTTTCATCGCGGCTCACCGATTTCGGATTGGCCTGCCAGGGGTCCTGTTCAAACTCAGCTTTTGTCAGCGAGCCCGGAAGCTTGATCATGCCATCCACAAAGTAGAAAAGTATGGTAAGGCGGGTATGTTCCGAAGGTGTAGTCTCTACGACTGTGTTTAGGATATGCCAGTATTCGTTGTTGTGCTCCCTGTAACCATTATAGTTTTGATAACTGTAGGTATTGAGGAGTCGGTATTTGTCGGTACGAACTGCCGCTTTGATGCCATTCCGGAAAAGTCCGAACGATCCAAACTGGTTGAACTGAACCAGTGAGGAGTTATCAAACTCAATGTCGTTGATAAAATTCGCTACACCTCCCGGAGCATTGGTATAGAGTGAAGAGGCGTTCCCCTTAACAATTTCGATCCGCCCGATGGAGTTGAAGTCAATGGCTTCGATACGGGTCTGACCATCGGGTTCCGACTCTGGAATGTCGTCAAGCAAAATCCGGATGCCTCTGATGCCTGAATTGGAGCGACTCCCGAAGCCTCGTATCGAAAATCTGACATCATGATTCCCATACCTGGATTGGAGAAAGAGTCCGGGTACAGAAGAGAGCATATCGTTGGCACCTATCTTACGGTCGAACTGATAGTTCGAATAGTTGAGCCGAACTACAGAATAAGGGATGTCGATAATGCGTTCGGGAACGCGGGTGGCAGTGATCACCACTTCATCCAACTCGCGAAAAAGGGTATCTTCTGGAGCTGTGACAGAATCGGTCAGTGTGATCTGCTGAGAAAAAACTGTTGTGCTCCCCAGCAGAAGAAAGACAAGAATTGCAGAGAAAGAAAGGGACTTCATACATCTATATTTTATAGATACAAATGTACGAAGAACTCGTTTACTTCTTCCCAAATATTTTAAAGCCGACAGAGACAAGGAACATTCCGTTGTTGGAATTGAATTCCCAGTTCCCAACATCTGTAATCATCTTATTCAATCCGTATTTATAGCGGATATCAAATGCAAGGAAAAGGACATCGATACCTGTTCCACCCATAATATACCAGTTCACATCTTTTAAGCTTGATTCGGTAATAGGACCGATCACAGAATTCTCATCCTTAACCTTTTTATTGACCATAAAAGAGGCTTCAGGGCCCAGTTCAATTCTCCAGGTAAGAACACCCGAATGAATGATCTTGAATCCAAGCATAAGTGGGATATTAACGCTGCCTATTGTGACTTTCTGCTTCCAGTTAGAGGTAGACAATTTTCCTTCACCTGTAAACTGGGCTCCACTCAATGTATAGTTAAGTTCAGGGGCAAAATAGAGACGTTTACCAATATGTGACCAGATCCCAACATGGAAGCCACTATTGAATTGGGATTTAATACTGTCACTGTTGGTGCTTAGCTTATTCGCATTATAACCGACTTTGATCCCTAACGCAAACTGACCGAATGAAACACTGGCGGTAAACAAAACAACACCTAGAAGAAGAAGGAATTTTTTCATGATGACTTGAGTTTGATGATTACTTGATTTCTGTCTTCGTGGGTAAAGATAGCAACATTTTGTTACTTTTGATGTTTATGTAACCACTATGAACGTTTCCATTATCGGAGCTGGTGTGTCGGGGCTTGCTGCAGGTTGTTATCTGCAAATGAGTGGCTTTCATACTACAATCTTTGAACAGAACGATCGCCCGGGTGGTCTATGCATCAGTTGGAAACGAGGGGAGTATACCTTTGAAAGCGGGTTTCAGTGGATGCTGGGTTCGGGACCTGCAAATCCATTTTACCAGCTATGGTCAGAACTGCTGGATATGCCTTCCATTGATTTTATTACACATGAGAGCCGGTTAGATATTGAAGTCAGGGAGACCCAAAATCCATCCGGAGAGAAAATATTTCACCTCTACACGAACCTCGAGAAACTCAGGAATTACTTGATTGATATTTCACCTGAGGATCAACCAGAGATTGCCAGGCTGATCCATACCATGAGGAAAATGCAGTCGTTTGAGATCCCCCCCATGATCAAAAAGGTTCCTCAACTTTTGCCTTTAAAGGAAAAGGCCGGCTATATCAGGTATCTTCCATTGCTTTGGTTCCTGAACAGGATCCGAAAAGAGACCAATTATTCATTTGCACGGAAGCTTAAAAGCCCGTTTTTACGAGAGGCGTTTGAATTGCTCTTCGACGGGGAGGAACTTCCTTTGATGATCATCACAATGCCGCTTGCCAATAGCGATTTACATGCAGCCGGATATCCTGTTGGTGGGGCTAGTTTGTTTGTGGAGAAATTGAAAGAGAAGTACTTGGCCCTTGGAGGCCAGATTCAATATCATTCCCCCGTTAAAAAAATTCTGGTAGAGAATCATCAGGCAGCAGGCCTCCTGCTTCAGAATGGAGAGAGCATTGAGTCAGATCTGGTCGTATCAGCCGCCGACTGGCATTTTACCCTCTTTGATGCGCTTGACGGCAAGTATATAAATAAGACAATCAGGAAATTGGGGCTTCAGGAGAAGCTGAAGGTGTACTATTCCCTCGTTATTGTCTCCCTTGGCATCAACAGGGAATTTTACGAAGAATCTCATTTCCTGAGGTTTCCGGTTGACAAGGATCTGGTCTCACCCGATGGGACATCTTACTCCCGGCTTGAAGCGCACATCTACAATTATGACCCAACGTTGGCACCGCAAGGAAAAACGGTAGTCACGATAAGCTTTTATACGATGAAAGCCGACTACTGGATCGATCTATGGAAGCGTGACAGAACAACTTATAATGTGAAAAAAATGGAGTTCTCTGAAAGCGTAATTAACCTGTTAGAGAAAAGATTCGGCAGAATAAAAGAGTTTGTTGAAGAGGTTGATGTTGCAACGCCAGCCAGTTTTTTCCGCTATACCAACAACTGGAAAGGTTCAGCACAGGGTTGGCTGCCGGGGAAAAATATTTTGGCCAGATCCCCTGTTAAGCCTACACTACCAGGGCTTAAAAGCTTGTACTATACAGGTCATTGGTCTATTCCGGGAGGTGGACTTCCGGTGGCCGTGAAATCGGCGAGGGATCTCGTACAAATTATCTGCCATGAAACCGGGCAGCCATTTGGAATTGAGCAATAAAGGAATTTCCCCTTTTCATGCAACATGGGTTTCAGGGGATTGAGGATGATCAAAGTTGTATTTACATCCCCTGAGGGAGATTGCCCCCGGATATCTGCTTCAGTGATTTTGCCTTCTCCTTGAACTCCTTCAACAGGTTAGTGAAAGTCTCTTTAACGGAGATGATCGATGTGGCTTTGAAGGCATTGGTGCCGGCGAATGCATATCCGCCATTGAAATTACCTTTTACTGCATTTATGAGTGCAATGATGATGCAATAGGGGCTGGATGTAACGTCGCAGGTTCGGATGCATTTGAAGGGACAGGTTATGGGTTGTTTTTTCCCCTGCCTTACCTTCTCCAGGAAGCCGTTAAAGATAGCCCGGCCAGGCATGCCAACCGGACTTTTAATGATTCCTATATCTTCTTGTTTGGCGCCAAGGTAAGCTTGTTTAAATCCATTGGAAGCATCACATTCGTTTGTGGTGACAAAAATCGTCCCCATTTGAACGCCGGCCGCTCCCAACTTCATGATATTATAAATGTCTTCGCCGGTATAGATTCCTCCGGCAGCAATGACTGGAATCTTGCGACCGAATTGTTTCTCAAAAGGTTTCAATATACTAACTACTTCAGGGATCAGGTTCTCCAGAGAATAAGTCTCATCGTCGATCTGTTCGGCCTTGAAGCCAAGATGCCCGCCCGCTTTCGGGCCCTCTACCACAATGGCATCCGGGAGGTAATTGTATTTGCTGATCCACTTGTCACAGATCAGTTTTGCAGCACGTGCCGAAGATACGATCGGAACCAGTTTGGTCGTACTATCTTTTGTGAGGTAGGATGGGAGTTCAAAAGGCAATCCTGCCCCGGCAAAAATGACATCGATCTTCTCGGCTATGGATGTTTTCACCATATCAACAAAATTTGACATGGCTACCATGATATTCACACCTATGATCCCTTTTGTCTTCTCCCTGGCCAGGCGGATCTCCTCTTTCAGACCGTAAATACTCGCTTCAAGAAAGTCAGAAGAGATTTTCTTGTACAGGAGTCCAAGGCCAGCGCTGGAGATGACACCAACGCCTCCTTCATTCGCAACGGCAGAGGCAAGTCCCGACAATGAGACACCAACACCCATCCCACCCTGTACAATGGGAACACGAATCTTAAAATCACCGATTGAAAGCTTTTTCAGGGGAATAAATTTCTACAAAGGTACGACAGAAATGCACCAAATTAGCAGAAATATTAAATCTTTAACATATTTTAATCTCAGAAAATCAGAAACTTACCTGATCATCATCTTCCGGGATATCTGCTTCCCTCCGGATTCGACACTGTATGTATAGATTCCGGAAGTCAATACCGTGAGGTCCAGTGAAACTAGATGGGTTCCGGCATACATCCTGCCAAGGTCCATTTCTCTCACTAATTGTCCGACGATATTGACGATTCGTACAGAAACTCTTTCTGCGCTCTCCATTCATGTAAAAACGACAAAATTGCTTTTACAGGCCGGAACGTCACATGATGCGGTAAAGCTCCGACTCCTTGTACCGGGAAGCAATAGCAATAGTGGTACCATTGGCATGCGGGGCAAAGAGCTCAGAGACGATCTCTGGTTTGTTATTGTGGGCAGAAAGGTGTGACAAGATCAATAACTTCAGAAATGAGGCCCGGTACCAGATAAAAGTTTCCAGTGCCTGGGTGTTGGAAAGGTGTCCCTTGCCTCCGCGGATGCGCCTTTTCAGATGGATCGGGTAGTTTCCCTCATGCAGCATGGTTTCATCGTAGTTGGCTTCCAGGAAGGCGGCATGACACTGGCTGAACCGTTCTACTATCTGATCGCAGGCGATCCCGATATCGGTAAAGACACCTACAGTGGTTCCATTGGAGGATACAGAGAAGCTGTAGGGGTCGATGCCGTCATGCTGCTTGGAGATAGGGTGAACAGTCAGGCTTCCCGCCTGCACCGCTTCGTGTGCCGAGAAGGATCTCACCAACGACGGATCGGGCCTCATCCGGCTTCCATGGTAGGTGGCAGGGGTGATGTAAACAGGGATGCCATGTTTCCGTGAGAGTACCTCCACTCCGCGGATGTGGTCGCCATGTTCGTGGGAGATAAAGATCGCGCGCACCTTTGCAATGGATAATTCCAGACGGGACATCCGGCGTTCGGTCTCACGGCAGGAAAGGCCGGCATCAATTAGCACGGCATCATCTTCATTTCCAATATAATAGCAATTTCCGTTACTTCCGGAGTTGAGTGAAGCGAGGAAGAGTGACATCGTGCAAAGGTAGCAGAAATTACACTATATCTTTTGGGGATTTATGGCACCTCCTTGCCGGTGGATGCGGTGTAGATTTTATACCATTGCTCCGTGCTCATGACAATATCCAGAGACTCTACGGCCTGCTTTACCCGGTCCAGTTTGCCGGAACCAACAATGGGGATGGCCGAGACGGGATGGTTCAGGATCCAGCTATAGATGATCTTCTCAATGGGCCCGACCTGCAACCCGGCAGCCACCTCTTCGAGGGCACGAATGATTCGCTCGCCTTTCCCGTCGGCCTGGTTTCCGAGTTTACCCCTGGCAAGCGGGGACCATGCCATTGGTTTTATTCTCTTCTTCAGGCAATAATCGATGTTTCCATTTTCAAATTGTTCCAGGCAGTATGGAGAGAGCTCAACCTGGTTGGTAACGAGTTTTTCACTGGTGTAAGAACCCAGCATTTCAACTTGCCCCGGCGTGAAATTGGAAACGCCGAAATGCAGCACTTTCCCGGCTTCTTTGAGATAAGAGAATGCCCGGGCGACCTTTTCAGGATCAAAGAGGGGAGCCGGACGATGAAGCAGGAGCAAATCGATGTAATCCGTATTGAAATTTTTCAGGGAGCGCTCTACCGAAGAAACGATGTGTTCATAGCTATACTCGTAATGCTTCAGTTTTCGGGTAGGGAACCGGTCAGATATCAGCTGAATCCCGCACTTGGTGATGATCAGGATCTCTTCACGCAATCCCGGTTTCAGACGGAGTGCATCTCCGAATAATTTTTCACACCGGTAATCTCCATAGATATCGGCATGATCGAATGCATTGATCCCGGTTCCAATCACCTGCTCTGTGAATGCCACTAATTGCTGGTTCGACAGATTCCACTGAGCCAATCTCATGTGTCCGTGAACGATCCGTGAAATTTTCAGGTCAGTTGCAAGATGAATATAATCCATATTAATCTCGGTGGTTTTCTTGATTAGATCGGCTCTATTTCCAGGATCGTAAAGGTCCCCGGTTTGGCTGAAGGGCGTGGACGCGGATTTTCCGGCGTGGCAGCAGGAACAGGGTTATACTCAGCAACAGGGAGATAAATCCTGTGGGTTTCCGGGTTTAAATAAATTGTTCTTGCTCCAACCTGTGTTGGGAAATTCTCAATCACTTTAAAGGTGTTTTTATCTTCTTCCTGCACCACAGTCAGTGTTCCGTCGCCGTTGGAACTGTAAATCCGTTTCAGTTCAGGGTCGTAGGCTACTCCGTCGACCCGGTCACCTATTTCTACGGTTGAGATTACTTCCCCGTTATCGGCATCAACGACCACCATCATCTTGTTGCCGCAAACCGAAAAGAGGCGGTTTTCCTTGCTGTCCAGGGCTAACCCACTTGGCTCTTCGCCGGGGGCTATGGACCACGACTTTTCAAGTGTCATTTTTACAGGATCGATCAGGCAGATCAGGCTCTTGTCTTCGATATTCACCCAAACCCTCCCCTTTCCGTCGGTAACTGAAAACTCGGGTTTGCCGGGAAGTTCAATTGTCCCAACCACTTCATTGGTCCGGGCATCCAGCACCGTAGCGTTTGAACTTCTCCCGTTGTAGGTAAACACGTGGCCCGAAAAGGGATCGTAGAGAATGGCATCCGGGTTGCTGCCGGTTACCTTTACCTTTGCAATGACATCAAGGGTTTTAAGATCGAAGACTGTCACCGAAGTGGCCCTGCCGTTGCTGATAAATCCTTTGTTCAGGTCGTGTGCAATAGCGATTCCGTGAACGCCTTTGGTATCGGGGATGGTTCGGATGACCTTCCCCGACAGAACATCAACCACATGCACCACAGTCCCGTGAGAGACAAACAGACGGGAGGTGGGTACATCCATGGTGAGGTAATCCCATCCCCCGTCACCTTCGAGGGAAATTTTACTGACGAGCCGGCACTGGGATTGCCCGTCCTGTGCCAGGGTGGCACTGATGCCTGCAAGCAGGATCAGAGCTATGGAGAGAATAATCTTTTTCATGGTTTTTTGGTAAAGGTACAGAAGGTTTCAATGTGAAGAAGGTTTTCCGCTCAGCTTTTTGCTGTCAGGATAGGGTCCCATAACAATGACACCAGGAACAAATGTTATGAAACGGAATGGTTAAACCTCCGCTAAAAGGTAAGCTTAAACAAGTATCCTCCTGGCATTTTCCGGATGTTCTGCGTTAAACTGAATGACCGAAAGTTCAGGGCCGTCATGTGCTGCATTGAAGGATACCGTATGACCGATGCGCTGCATCCAATTACCAGTTAAACGGGTCGACTCATGGATATGTCCGTGAAGGGTCAGCATCGGCTGCTTCTCCTCGATAAATTGCTTAATCGCAATACTGCCAACATGGAGGTCGAGGGGTACGTGATCAACCATCATGCCATCCAGCCCCGCCCTGTCCAAAAATGTTTCATAGGGGGGTGAATGGAACAAAAAAATGGCTTTGGAAAGATCCTCATCCCGCGTTAAGTCCTCCAGGTCTTTTTGAATGGTAGCATACTCGATCGCTTCTGTTGGTTCAGTTGTACGGAAGCCATCAACAGGATGTACACATCCGGGATCGACGTACCTGGAGACGTCATATTTTTCCCAGTCTTTCAGCTGAAACGGAGTTGGGGGCACAAAGGAATAACCGAAAACAGGGTGTTGGTGAAACAAAACCTTCCTCTGGTTTATGTAATAAAACAACTCCTTATAAGCATCCTCAACAAACACTTCTTCTTCAATCCGGGCGTCGTCATTACCTAAAATCAGGAAAATCTTCGGATAATTATCCTTCAAAAGTTCTTTCAGCCGGGTCAGGTTCGGGAAAAAATAGTCGACAACAAAGTCATTGTAAAGTTTATTTCTTACCAGAAAATGAGGAAGAAGATCCCCCCCTATGAAAAGGGCATCGGGTTTATCCTGCTCTATCAGCAAAAATAGCTTCGTGTATCGATCGATCTTGCCATGGAGATCTGAAACAAAGAAACATTCAGTCATCCGACCTTTTTTTGATAAGTGTTGCGCCGTTGGTAACAGCTCCGATCATGGAAGCAAAACTTGTTTTTTTCCTGATATCGTCATCGGTAATGATGTGCAGGTCGATTAGGCCATTTGTCTGATAACCGGTTTTTATGAAGTTGATCACTGAAAGGCATTGGCTCCACCCATCAAACCAGGCCTTCAATTTACACTCCTTTTCCTGATCCCCGTTGAAATGAATCATGATGTCGATGTCACTGGCAGGCCCACAGGTGGCATTTTTAGTGCTGCCAATCAGATACATCCCTTCTACGCCAAATTCATCCAGGTCAATTTTTCCGGCAATCTTATCCACCATCTCCCGGCGCCAAAGCCAATGTACGTCAGCTTTGACAGGAAGCAAATCGAATATGTTTTCCTGCTCTCCCTCCTCGGAGTTTTTATCCCGTTCGAGAGCTTCCAGGGTCTCCTGCAATTTTTTGCTGAAAATATAGCTGCTGATATTAGCCGCTATTGTGTTCAACAACTTTTGCTCTTCGGGCAGGAACTGGCTGCTGCCAATCAGCTGCTTGAACTGTGTGTAGTAGATTTCGATCTTTCCAAATACATTATCGTCAATTACGATGTCAGCCGTTTGCACCCATTCCGTCTCTGTCCATCCTGCCTCTTTGTAGACCTTGCCGTCATAATTAATCTTTACCCGGGTAATAACCGGATATTGCCATCCTCCCCAGATATGCTTGACGATTTCCATTAAAAAGTCGTCAACCGGAAGGTTATCGTTGATGATCTCATGCACTTTGTAGAGGCATTTCATCTCTTTCTCCCTCTCCCTGAGTGTGCCAATCATGTTTTCGTATGCTGAAACGTCAAATATCATGATGATCTCTTTGTTGTGCTGTAAGGCGTTTGTCGCCTCGACTTCATTACAAATGTAGGATAAAAAGGAAAAATTGTACTAAAAATGCGGTAACTTTGCAATATGGTAAAAGTAATTCTCTTATCGGTTGGCCTAATAGCTATTGCCGTCGCTGCCATCGCCATCAAGATGTTTGTGAAGAAAGACGGGGAGTTTAAAAAAGCCTGCTCCAGTGTCAATCCCGACACGGGGAAGCGCATTGGATGCACCTGCGGCAATGCGGATGGAGGGAAAGCCTGCGAGAACCGTCAACTCACCGATTGATCTCTGCCAACGATTGCTTCAACCCCTCTGTCATCAAGGTTCTATAGGGTCTATCCTGGTCAGAATAAATAAAATATGCTTCCAGTCCTGTAGTGTCTCTTTCAAGAAATTTCATTGTGCTATCGAGTCCCATCACCATGAAGGCAGTGGCGTAAGCGTCGGCGTAGCCACAACGGTCGGCAACCACGGTGACACCCAACAGTGAGTGTTTCACCGGGTACCCGGTGTGCGGATCAATTGTGTGGGAGTACCGAACGCCATCCTTTTCATAGTACTTCCGGTAGTTCCCTGATGTTGCCACCGCACGGTTGGTGACCTGCAGTTCCGCTTCGAGCTCCCGGGTTGAGGATTGATCTTTGGATGGCTTTTCAATGCCAACCATCCATGGTTTCTCTCCGGGCTTGGCACCGTGGGCATAGACCTCTCCGCCGATATCCACAAGATAGTCCTCAATCCCCTTCGATTCCAGGAAATGCGCAACAAGGTCGACAGAATAGCCCTGAGCCACCGCATTAAAGTCAATTTTTATCCCCGGAAATGCCTTGATCACCCTGCCGTTCCTGATCTGGATCTGCCTGAAATTTACCAGTGGGAGCAAGCTGTCAACTGTCCCGGGTCCTATGACAGGCCTGTTTTCCGGACCAAAGCCCCAGGCCCTCACCAGTGGGCCAATAGTTACATCAAAGTCGCCGTCTGTCAGCGCTGAAACCTCCTGTGACATCCTGAAGAGCTCCAGAAAGTCATCATTTACGATCACATCATCATTGTTATTTACCCGGTTAATCAGCGAAGTGTCAACCCATAACGAAGCGGTTTGGTCGAATGCTTTCAGCAGGGAATCAACGGAAGGCTGAAAATTTCGGTGTTCCTGATCATAATAGGTAACCGCATAATAGGTCCCCTGTGCCTGTCCCTCAAAATGAACCTTTTCTGACAGGCCGGATGGATTACATCCAACCCATAAAATAAGTTCGACAAGGAAAAAGCACCCTAACAGAAAGTGGGGTCGAAAGGCAGAAGTGACTTCGCTTTTCAAAATAATTGAATGTCGGATAGTATGTTAAATACCAAAATCGTCGAACGAAATCATTTCGTCGGGAACACCAAGATCGTCGAGCATCTTGAGAACCGCGTCATTCATCAGGGGCGGTCCGCAAAGGTAATACTCAATCTCCTCCGGTTCAGGGTGATTCTCAAGATAAGTATCAAAGATGACCTTGTGTATGAACCCAACTGGCCCCGACCAGTAATCCTCAGGCTGCGGTTCTGATAGCGCTACATTGAACGTAAAGTTGGGATTCTCCTCTGCAATTTTTTCAAATTCATCAATGTAAAACAACTCCCTGAGTGATCTGCCGCCGTACCAAAATGAAGCTTTACGCTTGGAGTGTTTCGTTTTGAAAAGGTCAAAAATATGGGAACGCATGGGAGCCATCCCGGCACCTCCGCCAATGAACATCATCTCCCTGTTGGTATCCTTGATGAAAAACTCCCCGTATGGTCCAGAGATGGTCACCTTGTCGCCCGGCTTCCTGGAAAATACGTAGGAAGAACAGATGCCGGGATTGACATTCATAAAAGTATTCTTCTTGCGATCCCATGGAGGTGTGGCAATCCGGATATTGAGCATGATGATATTGTTCTCTGCCGGATGGTTGGCCATGGAATAAGCGCGGAAGACCGGCTCTGGATTCTTCATCTTCAAATCCCACATGTTGTACTTATCCCAATCGTCGATATATTCCTGTTCGACCTGGATATCTTTGTAATCCACCTCGCATTTCGGAACATCGATCTGCACATACCCTCCGGAAATGAATTCCAGGTGTTCGCCTTCAGGAAGTTTGACAATAAATTCCTTGATATAGGTAGCCACGTTGTGGTTCGAAACCACTTCGCATTCCCATTTCTTGATACCAAAGACTTCAGGAGGGATATTGATGTCCATATCTTCCCTCACCTTTACCTGGCATGCGAGCCTCCAGTTATTCTGTCGCTCTTTTCGTGTGAAATAGCCTACTTCCGTTGGCAAAATACTGCCTCCTCCCGCAGTAACCTGGCACTTGCACATGGCACAAGTGCCGCCGCCTCCACAGGCAGAAGGCAGGAAGATGTCGTTTACAGCCAGGGTGGTCAACACCGTTGAACCCGGATCAACTTCCAGGTCTCTCTCACTGTTCAGGATCAATCTGACTTTCCCCTGTGGGGTTAGTTTTTTTCTGGCATAGAGCAGCATACCCACCAGGGAGATCAATACAGCGAGAAAGACAACGATACTTGATGCGATAATTACTCCGATACTAACTTGCAGGATCATATTCTTCTTATTGAGCGCGCTTAGATTTTAATTCCCATAAACATCATAAAAGCTATCCCCATCAAACCAGTGATGATGAAGGTGATTCCCAAACCCCTCAGGGGAGCTGGCACATTGGAATAACGTATTTTTTCACGGATGGCGGCAATGCCTACGATGGCAATCAGCCAGCCTACACCCGACCCAAGTCCGAATGAAGTGGCTTCGGCGAGAGACTGGTACTCGCGTTCCTGCATGAAAAGTGAGCCGCCAAGGATCGCGCAGTTTACAGCGATCAAGGGTAGAAAGATCCCCAATGAGTTGTAGAGGGCCGGCGAGAACTTCTCAATGATCATCTCCACCAGCTGAACCATAGAGGCAATCACAGCGATAAAAATGATGAACGAAAGAAAGTTGAGGTTGACATCGGCGAATGAGGGGTCGATCCAAGAGAGTGAGCCGGGCCCCAAAAGGTATTCATTGATCAGGTAATTAACCGGAACAGTGATGCCTAAAACAAAGATGACAGCGATCCCCAATCCAACCGATGTCTTCACGGTTTTCGACACGGCGATGTAGGAACACATCCCCAGAAAATAGGCGAAGACCATGTTGTCGATGAAGATCGATTTGATGAATATATTGGTCAGTTCTTGCATGATCAGGTAACTTGTATAGATTCAAACTAATTCTCTTCAATGAGATCGCGGACTTTGCTCCGCTGGACCCATATGATGACACCCACAACGATCAACGCCATGGGGGGAAGGATCATCATTCCGTTATTTTCATATCCCCAGTTATAGAGCCCGATCTTTTCAAACAGTGGGTATCCCCAAATCGAACCTGATCCCAGCAGCTCCCTGAGAAATCCTACGACGATAAGAATCCAGCCATATCCAAGGGCATTCCCAATGCCATCAAGAAAAGAGGGCCAGGGCTTATTTGCCATCCCAAAGGCTTCAAACCTGCCCATGATGATACAATTTGTGATGATCAAACCCACGAACACTGATAGTTGCTTGCTAACATCGTAAGCAAAAGCCTTCAGGAACTGGTCAACCAGGATAACCAGGGTTGCAATCACAGTTAGCTGGACAATGATCCGAATCCTTGGAGGGATTGTTTTTCTCAGAAGAGAGATCAATACATTGCCTATGGCCAGCACAAATACGACCGAAAGGGCCATAACCACCGATGGTTCGAGCTTTGCCGTTACAGCCAGGGCAGAGCAAATGCCCAACACCTGTATCGTAATCGGGTTATCCCGATTCAGGGGTGCACTCAGCAATTTCCGGTTCTTCGTCGAAAACCAGGGATCCCTCTCTTTTACTTCTGCACTCATTTGTCGATATTATTTTTGATATAAGAAATGTAATTTTCAAGACAGTCATTCAGCATAACGGTAACACCGTTACTCGTAATGGTACCACCTGAAATCGCATCCACACCATGATCCTGCTGAGCAGGTGCCAGCGTAGATACGCCACCTTTCACCACTCTGATGGAGACGAAGTTGCCGGCATCATCAAACATTGTTTTGCCAATGAACTGGTCCGAAAACGCTTTCAATGATATTTCAGCCCCTAATCCGGGTGTCTCTTTGTCATGCGAAAATTCAGCCCCAACGATTTCATTGAAATCAGGCCCAAATGCAATGTTTCCATAGAGCGGCCCCCACAACCCAACGCCGCGCAACGGTACAATATAGAGTGTATCGCCTTCAATTTCTGCAATAAAGAGAGGTACGACAAAGGATTCGCCCATCTTTTTGTTGAACAACTCCTTTTTCAGGTCGATGTCAAACGGCCTTACTTCCCCCTTCTCAAGTTTGCCATTTCTGTATATGCTGACAACCTCTCCCTCCTTATCAATCGCGAGTTCGGTTGTGATAAACTCTTGATACCGAGGTTCCGCATCATCAGCAGTTGCTATGATATTTACAGCAGAGAGGATCCCCTGGATTTTGGCAATGGTCATGTTTTTCTCCTGCCGTGGCTGCAGAAGCACTGCTGTCATGGACAGTAATACTGCCACGATGATCACCATGACCGTCGAATAGATGAAAATATATCGGTTGCTAAACATTCGATAATTGCTTTTTGATGTTTTTCAATTATAGATTCACACGCGCTTTCTGCCATCGTTTTCTCCTCATACTGATATTTGCCTGGATGACATAGTGATCGATAAGAGGTGAAAAGACATTCATAAAGAGAATGGCGAGCATCATGCCTTCCGGGTAAGCCGGGTTAAATACCCTGACCAGGATGGCAAGGAAGCCGATAAGGAAGCCGTATATATATTGTCCTTTGATTGTTTGTGTGGCAGTAACCGGATCTGTAGCCATGAATACCGCACCAAAAGCAAACCCTCCCATGATGAGGTGCTCCCAGGCAGGAATTTGCATATAATCATTTACTGCAACCAGGTTGAATATCAATCCCATCAGGAGACCACCAACCGTTACAGATAGCATGATCCGCCAACTGGCCACACCGGTTGCAAGCAAGATGATGGCGCCGATGATAATTGCCAGGGTAGACGTTTCACCGATAGATCCGGGGATGAATCCCAGAAACATATCCATGGGGCTCGGAATCTTGTCAACATGTCCGATCATGGCATCTCCCAGGGGGGTAGCTCCCGAAAAGGCATCGGCTTTTTCAACGATCCAAACCTTGTCGCCCGACATATCCTTGGGGTAGGCAAAAAACAGGAATGCCCTGGCAGTAAGAGCTGGGTTGAGGATGTTCATTCCGGTTCCGCCAAATACCTCTTTCGCGAAGATCACGGCAAAAGCGGTAGATAAAGCTACCATCCATAATGGGACATCCGGCGGCATGATCAGTGGGATCAACATCCCTGTAACCAGAAATCCTTCATTTACCTCGTGCCCCCTCGCCTGCGCGAATCCAAATTCAATGGCAAGGCCGGTCACATAGGACACAACAATGATAGGCAACACTTGCCAAAATCCAAACCAGAAATTTTGCCAGAAGGTTGCCTCCAGCCCGCTGGCGATGAAATGCTGATACCCGACATTCCACATTCCAAAAAGCAATGCAGGCATCAAGCCAATTACAACGAAGATCATGGTGCGTTTCAGGTCTACAGCATCGCGTATATGGCTCCCGGCAAAAGTCACCTTGTCTGGGACAAAAAGGAACGACTCAAAAGCTTCAAATGTTGAATGAAGCTTTGCAAACTTTCCTCCTTTCTCAAAATTTGGTTTGATCTTGTCGAGATATCGTCTCACTCCTTTCATTACAAATGGTAATTAGTATAATGTATTAAGTCGTTTCTTTCCGCATCAGTTTCAGCCCGTCTTTTACAAGAGTCTGGATCTCTATTTTTGACGTATCAATGAACTCAATTAGGGCAAAATCCTCGCTGTCGATCTCATAGATACCCAGGTTTTCCATCAATTCAATATCCTCAACAAGGATGGCTTTGATCAATTGCATAGGATAGATTTCGAATGGAAAAACCTTCTCGTACTGTCCTGTCATAACGAAAGCCCTTTCCCCACCATGAAGGTTGGTATCGAGTTTATACCTCTTCCTTGGTTGTAGCCAGGAGAAAAACTGTTTTGAGAAGCTAAATTTATTCAATCCCATTGTGGCCCATCCGAAAAATTCAAAATAGTCACCTTCAGGGATCACAGTGATTTGAGAATCGTAAAACCCGGCGAAGCCGTCCCTGGCAATTTTGGTGCCCGTGAGCACATTCCCGCTGATGTAACGGGGGCTACCCTCTTCAATATTGCCAACGACCATCTTCAAAATGGAAGCACCTGCCAGGGTTTTGTAGTAGGCCGGTTTTTTAACCATCGAACCGGTCAGGGCATAGATCTTCGTTGCATCATAAGTACCCGAAAGGAATAACCGACCAATCGTGAATACTTCCTGAGGCCGCAGGTACCAGATCACATCCCCTTTATTTATTGGGTCAAGCCGACTAACCTGGGTGCTGATATTGCCTGCAGGATGAGGGCCGCTGAAACGATTATCGACCACCCCTTTGGTTTTCAGGAAAATCTCAGATGTTCCAGGAGTGTCAGGGATATTCAAATGCACCTTGCCGGTTGTCAGTTTTCTCAATGCGTCGATTCCTGTTTGGAAGGCATCGGCCTGATCCTTTATGATAAAATTGTAATCGGGTGCGAGGGGGCTGGTGTCGAAAGCAGATATAAAAATTGCTTTGGGATCCTCATCAGGCCGGGCGATGACACTATAGGGCCGCTGCCTGATTACAGGCCATACCCCGCTTTTCAACATCTTTTCAACAATCTGCTCACGCGTTAGCGCATTGGGATCAGCTTTGCCAAAGTCAATATACTCGACGGTTTTGCCAGGTTCAATGATGATCTCCTTCAGAAGCCGTTTGGCACCCCGGCGAATCTCTTTCACCGTTCCACTTATGGGTGCCGTAAAGATGATCTGCTCCCTGTGTTTATCAAGGAACAGGGGTGTTCCAGCCTTAACATGCTCACCTTCCTGGACAAGAACCTTCGGACTAACACCCATAAAATCGGTAGGCTTGGAAGCATATGCTTCGGAAGAGATATTGATGATGTGTTTCTCAGCCTCACCAACAAGCTGAATATCAAGACCTTTTTTAACTTTAATCATTCCAGACATTATACTTACATATCTAAATAAAAAAGAGGGTGCAAGTTTACGAAAAAAATCGTGAACTTTTAGAATCTGTTCATTCAAGTACAACTATTCCAGCTCGGTTACCCGTGTTCCCCATTCACCAAGTATGCCGGTTAGATTATTTGGGTGAAGGTGGTTTAGGTGGGGTTTTTACACCGGGTTTAGGGGGAGTTTTTGATTTGGAGGAGGTTTTAGGAGTAGGTGGGGATTTAGGTGTAGGAGGTGCCTTCGGTTTGCTCACCGCATGTTTCTTTGGGGCTTTAGCCGTAGGTGTTGCCTTCGATTTGCTCACCGTAGGCTTCTGTGGGGGTTTAGGTGTAGGAGGTGACTTCGGTTTAGGCGGAGATTGAGGTTTCTGGATCTCCGGTCCGTTCAGGGTCGCTGCCTTGACCGTATCCAAAACGGGGCTAAAGACAAGGAATAATGAGACGGCAATTCCAATGAGTGTGGTTTTCATAGCTGAGATTTTTTACCCAAAGATAACGCCTTTTATTTAATTTTATCGACAAAATTGACGTGTGTTTATATTAAAACCAACCTTGTGAAACAGTATTTTTTGGGTATTCTCCTGATTGCTTCTTGCCTGCCTTTATTAGTTTTCGCACAAAATTCCTTCAACATGGCTGGTCTGGACAGCAAGCTTTCGCCGGAAGAACCCGGCGCTGCCATACTCGGAGTTTCTATCCCAAAAGATCTTTCTTCCCCTGGACATGAAAAACACATATTCCTGTGATTATTCTCATGATGCCGTTGATGCCGTTGAGAGGTATGAACCAGACTCACTTGGATTTTCTGAAGCCGTTGAGATTGCCTTATCAGCAGCCGGGTATTTGATAGGATCTGCTGATAATTGATCGTTGCACAAATAGAATTGTGATATATAAATTTAACCATCAATCATGAAAATCGTCACTACCGCTATTCTGCTTGGAATCACCCTGCTGGCTGTTCCGGCTTTCAGTTACTTCTTCGGCACCTCGCCCGGCCCGCTTGAGTGGCAGACAATTTCCATACTGGTGTTCATCCTGGCCATAGTCATTGCCTACTCCTTCATTGTTGGCGAACTCACCAACAACAACAGCCAGGTAGATAAGCTTTGGAGTATCCTCCCAATTATTTATACCTGGGTAGTCGCAAGTTATGGAGATTATGCACCGCGACTGGTGTTGATGAGCACACTGGTTACCATTTGGGGCATTCGGCTCACAGCTAATTTCGCACTAAAAGGAGCTTACCAGTGGGCCTTCTGGACCGGCGAGGAGGATTACCGATGGGAGGTCCTGCGTAAGAAACCTGAATTCAATCCTCGTTGGAAATGGACGCTATTCAACCTCTTCTTCATCTCCGGATACCAGAATATCCTGATCCTGCTTTTTACGCTGCCTGCGATTGTGGCACTTCAGTACCTGTCGGTCCCACTGGGTCTCTTAGATTATATCGCAGCAGGACTGATGCTCTTTTTTATAACGTATGAAACGATTGCCGACATCCAGCACTGGAACTATCAGAGTAAGAAATGGGCAAAGATCAAAGTCACTGAAGATCTTTCTGGCGATTACAAAAAGGGATTTTTAGACAAAGGGTTGTGGGCGTATAGCCGCCATCCGAATTATTTCGCCGAGCAGGCCATCTGGGTCTGTTTTTATCTTTTCAGTATAGCCACCAGTGGGCAGTGGCTGAACTGGAGTATTGCAGGCTGCCTGTTGCTGATTGTCTTGTTTCAGGGCAGCTCCAGTTTCAGTGAAGAGATCAGTGCAGAAAAATACCCTGATTATACTGCTTATCAAAAAAAGGTCCACCGTTTTTTCCCATTTGGCCGCAAATCGGTAAGAAAATAAAAATTTGAACCCGGAGCCATGAAAGAGATGATTGTAAACCCAGTTAAACACCATCCCTCATTGAGAGAGGTATTGGCATCGTATACTTTCCCAAATGAGGAGATGCCTATAAAAGGAGGATGGGGTTATTTCAAAGAGGATGCAATCATAATTGATAAAAATGACCCTATGGTCCCAAAGGGATCACCATTTGATGGTGTTGGCCTGGAATATATTCTTGTCGAAAAACGCAATGTTTTAGAATTTGATTACCTGCAAGATGAAAAGAATACCTATCGAAGTATCCATTGGAAAACCATTCATCAAGAGTTAGTACAGGATGAGGATCGGTTTTTTGATAAGCTGACGGTTGAGATAACTGCTCTCTTTTTTGAGGCCTGGAAGAGCCGAAGGAAAGAGTGGAAAGAAAATGGTCACATGCCCGATTTTGATAAAGAGCGGTTTATGGCTAGAAATGTTGAACTGAGCCAATATTGTATCAGAGAATTCTGGTTTGATATTTCCAGTTTTTTTGGACAGTAAGTTTTCGAGATGGCTACAACTTCTAAACACAACTGTATGCTTTCAGCACCGATGTGTTGAAAGAACTTTATGAGAAGTTCAATATCCTAATAGACGAACAGGCTGTTGCGCTTAGGGTGATGCCATATATTGAGAGGACTTTTTTGGGCGAGGATATTACGGCCCCCAAGGGGGTGGAGATCAACTTTGACTATTACATGATCATTGCAAACGACTGGGAGATGAAGCGCCTGTGCGGCTCTCCCCTCTGCGGGTAGAAAATCGGGAAATACAGCAACCTGCCGGATAAGCTGAAGAAAAAATATGACCCCTATACCCCCGACTGGATCAATCGGCAATGAGCCGGTTTCACCAGCGAAAAGTTGTTCACTTGTTTTTATTAGTGATATTTATGCGATTTGTTTCATGATTTTTAATACCTTTGTACTGCAAAATAGAAAGGTATGAACGAATCAACTGAGCCGAATAAGAGATATACTGCCATCAAAGGCTTCCTGACATCTTCCGCATTTATCAAACCATTCCTGGGTATTGTATTCGGGGCGATTGCCGGGTATCTGTATTATCATTTCATTGGATGCACCTCCGGATCCTGCGCCATTACAAGCAATCCCTATACATCCACGTTCCTTGGTGCCGGCTTCGGCTTTTTCCTAGTCAGTAGTCCCTGTGCCCGCAACAAATGCTAATCTCTCAGGCCGTATGACTTTTAGACAATACTACATGTATAAAATCAAGAAAATCGGCATCATGGTTTTCTTTCTTTCATTGGTAGGGATCTATCTCTATACATTGTTTTTCTGATAATTGAGAATACTAAAGATATCTGTATCATAGCTCAACATTCACAATCTGCCTTGTGTCATATTGTATTGAAGAAATACTTTCAATAACTGGATAGCGACTAAGTGTTAGACTAGTAAGAACTGGTATATCTATACCCGAAAGGGTAATATTTGTACAAGTAATGGCAGAGGAAGTACTAAATATCGGGATTGTAGTCCGCTCAAGCTTCATCTCGGTTTGACAGGAAAGCACCACGCAATCTCCCACTACTAATACAATATACAGTTAAGTACAAGTACCAACCTATGAGACAATTAGGCAATATTTTCCCTTGATTTGTGTGCAAAATAATCAAACCACAATCAGTACCACAACCAAAAAAAAAGTGAAACAGTTTTCGCAATTTTGTCTTCGTATCCTACTCTGACGAAATATCTAACTTTCCCGTACTTATAGATTTTATTAAAGTGGTTCATTTTATTAAGGATATGGCATGTCAAAGAAATTCCACATAGTTGAACGATAACGTTTTTATATCTACATTTGCTAAAAAGCAAATCATCTCAAAAGGGTATTTCGAATGTAAGTCTATAAACATCATGAAAAAAATTCCCTCAAAATATATCACCATTCCACCAGCAATCCTTGCTGTTGCTGGGCTTACCGGATTTCGTTACACGCCTGCCCCCGAGACGGAAACACCACCCAACATCCTGTTGATCATGGTAGATCAGATGCACACGCCACAAGAGGGGTATGGACCCAATGAGGGTGCTGTCCAAGATCTTAAGGAGATCCTGGGTTTTCGGCCACTCTCTCCCGGAAACTCCTACACTGAATTCTTTACGGGTTTTTTACGCTTGCGACAAAACGCTGTTGTCCTAAAAAAGCATTACATCGCCTCAGCTGCATCCGTCCCCAGCAGGTGCTGTATTATGACCGGTCAGTACTCAACGGTTACTGGTGTGGATCATACTGATGGGATATTCAAGTCGCCCGATGATGTTCCATTTCTCGACTCCATTGGCCCACCAACGGTAGGTGACTGGTTTCGTGCAGCAGGCTATACCACCCATTATTTTGGCAAATGGCACGTTTCTGAGGCCATGCCACCTGATTTTCTTGATCCCTGGGGATTTTCTGACTGGGAGAGCTCCTATCCTGAACCTCACGGTGGCTCAGCAAGTAATCTAGGGGTATTTCGTGATGTCGGATTCACCGATGATATGGTGAATTTTCTCAATACAGCGGGGACGGACACTACCAGCATCCCATGGTTCACGGTTTGTTCCCTGGTAAACCCTCATGATATCAGCGCATGGCCGACAAACTGGCAAGTACCAAATGGTGCCGGAGTTGTTCCCTGGAAAGATTATCCTCCCCCTCCTTCAATTCCTGCACTGGGAACTAAAAGCCGTATAGATACGCTGGTCAAAGTGGTGAACGGGGATACCGTAGTAAAGATTTTCCAGGTCGACCTGAATCCCGATGGCTTCCCTCAGAACAACAGCTTTCTGCCCCCAACCTATTCCGAATCTCTTGTAGACAAGCCCTTATGTCAGCAGGACTATGCATTAAAATGGGGACTTGCTTTTGGGGCAACGTGGGATAATAACTTTATTGTGGGAGGATTCCCATACACATCACCTCACCCATTTCAACTCCAGGGAGAATATGACGCTTGGTCCCTAAGCTACATTCAATTCTTTTACTATTGCCATTACCTTGCCGATCTTCAGATCCGACGGATATTGCAGGCCCTTGATGAAAGTGGCCTGAACAATAATACAATCGTGGTCTTCCTGTCAGATCATGGGGATCTGACAACAGCGCATGGTGGTATAATCCAGAAGTGGCATAATGCCTATGAAGAGACGGTTAGAGTGCCTATGATCGTTTCTTCCCCACTTGTAAATTCAGATCCGAATGAAATAAGGGAGATCTTACAACCTACAAGTTCAATTGATCTCGCCCCAACCCTGTTAGGCCTCGCAGGGTTAAATGAAGAGGCCTTGCGACGCAACATGCTAGCCATTCATGGCAAATCAGCCACAATTCCTTTTCCCGGTGCTGATCTTTCGTCATATATCAAAGGGATAAACACAGGACCGATTATAGGACCCGATGGAAATCTGCGAACAGGCGTCTTATTTATTGGTAACGATATGGTTACTGAACTTGGCCTCAATAATCCAGGCGACATGAGAATTGCCGCTTACGATTTATTTCTTGAGAGAGTTGATTCAGTGATCTCCATTGGAAATCCGCTTACGCAAGGGCCAGTTCGTCAACCTAATAATTCGAGAGCTTTTTGCACGGGCGACTGGAAAATAGTAAAGTACGTAGATCCCCATGGAGTTGAACCTGATCAATGGGAACTCTATTGCCTGACCTATGATCCCATTGAATCAATAAATCTGGTGGATTTCTCCACTGGTGAAGTACGCGACGACGTAATCGTGCCGGGCATGACAACAGAAGAGATAAGGTTGAAAAACGATGCATTAAGGCAGGAACTTAACCACGCAACCGGTATAGCTGAAATCGGGCCCCCGCCAAGGAATATAAAACTCTTCCAGAATTCGCCCAATCCATTCAACATACAAACCACCATCTCTTTCTATCTCCCTGAATCAGGCATGGTCAGGTTAGCCATCACCGATCTGTCCGGGAAAGAGGTGCACCACCTGGTAAACCAAACTCTGTCAGCTGGCTTCCACACCTATGATTTTGCTGCCGGGCAGATTCCCTCCGGGGTATATCTTATCAAACTGAACGTTGATTCGCAGCAGTCGGTGAAGAAAATGATCCTGATGAAATGAGGTCAATTCGTTATTTTGCAGCGTTGCTTTTAATTCTCACAGGTGTATTGCATGCACTACCTTTTTTTAACTTGCCCAAAGACCCAAATACTTTGTCCATGATGGCTTTTGGAATTGTGTATTTTACTATTGGCATTTTGCTGATTCTGAACCTGAAAATCTCTCCCACCCTGGGAATAATTTTCCCCCTGATTGGTTTGGGAACTGGTGTTTTTATGATTGGGTTTAAGAATTGGGGCATGATGCTCACTCTTCTGTTTGCAATTGATGCCGTTGTAATACTTTGTTGTAGCATTTTATTCTTTTCCAAGCCAAAATGAATTGTAGCCCTGTTCTGATAAATATACATCTCAGGTTCCCATGAGACGGTTCAATGCCCATTTTTTAACATTCGCAGGCAAACGTTTATATTTCAGTTCATTGGCCATGAAATCAAAGTAGGGTTCGGTGTGTTCATAAAAAAGTCTGAACCCGGGGCACAGGTAGTTTAATCCAGGCTCTCCGTCAGGCGTATTGATGATTCTGTTTTTGGGACATTCCCCGTTGCAGAGGTCAAGAAATTTACATTTTCTGCAGAAAGCCGGAAGAGAGTCCCGTTTATTTAGCCCGAATTGTTGCTGAAACGGAGAGTTCATCAGGGTCAGTAATGATTGTTCATGGATGTTGCCCAGTTTATATTCAGGGAAAACATAATGGTCGCAAGCGAATACATCCCCGTTATATTCCATAATGCCTGCATTACCACAGATTTCGGCAGAGACACAAACGGGTGGTGGAACACGCATCCAGTTGCACAGAACGCTGTCGAAGGTGATCACGAAATAATCGCCAACATCTTTACGCACCCACTCATCAAATATCCTGATCAGGAAATTTCCGTAATCGATCGGATCAACGGTCCAGTCAGTGACTTCGGCATTTTTTACAGTATCCGGGGGCAATATTTTGAGTTCATCTGGTTTCGCAACAGGATCAACCCATTCAACAACCGGAAGAAACTGCATGAACCGGCTTCCAATCTTTTTTAAAAATCGGTAAACGTCATCCGGATAGTTTGAATTATAGTCATTAACTACAGTAAGGGTGTTGAATTCTGTCTTGTGTTTCACCAGCAATTCAAGGCCTTGCATGCATTGCTTGAAACTTCCCTGACCATTCCTGTATACCCTGTAATGATCGTGACAATGTTCGGGACCATCGATTGAAAGACCGATCAGGAACTGCTGGTCAGTGAAAAAGCGGCACCAGTCATCCTTCAGGGTGGTTCCGTTTGTTTGTAACGAATTCTCGATCACTCTTCCATCTCCATACTTTTTTTGCATCTGAATGATCTTTCTGAAAAAATCCATCCCTCGCATGATGGGTTCGCCACCATGCCATGCAAAAACAATCACAGGATCTTTAGAAGAATAAATCGTTTGCCTGATATACGTTTCAAGAAGTTTTTCACTCATGGCCCAATGCTGTGGATCACCAGGATAGAGTTTATCTTTTTCAAGATAATAACAATAGGTGCAGTTAAGGTTACATACTGAACCGATTGGCTTAGCCATCAGGGTGAAAGGGAGCTTCCCGGAAAAGGTCAGATTCATTATAATGATTATTACAATCCTTCCATCCCACCGAAGAAAGAGGAAGATTAAACTCAAGATACCCGCTAAGGTACAAAAGATAGCGGCATAGATAAGAATTTGATGATGTAACAATCAATTCTTACGGGTGTTCAATTTATATCGGCTTGAGATGATCAAAGCCATCGACGCGTCCAGGAAGATATCAAAAAAATTCCCCGCTAAAAATAACGAGGAATCCGTTTCAGTACCCTGAGCCGGAATCGAACCGGCACGGGAATTACCCCACTGGTTTTTGAGACCAGCGCGTCTACCTATTCCGCCATCAGGGCAAATGGACCGCAAAAGTACACATTTGCCAGATATTTTCAAAACTTCTTGTTTCTCTGACAACCTTCTAACTCTGTCAATAAATTATCCGGGTTAGGTATCGGAATTTATAGTACCTTTGGAAGAATTCTGACCCCCCTGGGAATGACTCAGTCCCTCTCTCCTCCAGAGAGGGATTGCCTTTTCGGAACTCCCCAGCTGGCCCGGAATGAAACCGGGTGTTCGGATAACCTATAAAAAGAGTTCTAATGAGGCAACTGGTCATCACCAAGCAGCTTACCAACCGGGAAACTGCTTCCATGGATAAATATTTGCAGGAGATTGGGAAGGTCGATATGATCTCAGTCGAGGAAGAGGTGCTCCTTGCCCAGCAGATCCGTCTGGGAGACCAGGAGGCATTGCAGAAGCTTACCCGGGCTAACCTGCGATTTGTCGTTTCTGTTTCCAAGCAATATCAAAACCGGGGATTAAGTCTTTCCGACCTGATCAACGAAGGGAACCTAGGCTTGATGAAGGCAGCCAAACGATTTGATGAAACGCGCGGATTTAAATTCATTTCATACGCGGTGTGGTGGATCAGGCAATCCATTCTCCAGGCACTTGCCGAACAGTCGCGAATCGTCAGGCTTCCATTGAATAAAATAGGATCTATCAGCAAGATCCATCATGCCAATGTTCGTTTTGAGCAAGAATTTGAACGGGATCCCGAAGTGTCGGAAATGGCAGGGATCCTTGAGATCTCTGAAAATGAGGTGCGGGAATGTATGAAAAATTCAGGACGTCACCTCTCCATCGATGCTCCGCTGATACAGAATGAAACAATCACCATGTGCGATACCATCCAGGGTGATGAAAATACCAGGCCCGATCGGGGATTGCTCATCGAATCGCTAAGAATTGAGATCGAACGGGCCGTATCCTCTCTCTCCATCCGGGAAGCCGAAATCATCCGTTCCTATTACGGCCTTAACGGAACACCTGTGCGAACCTCTGAAGAGATTGCTGAACGATTCGACCTTACACGTGAAAGGGTTCGTCAGATCAAAGAAAAAGCAATCCGGAAACTGAAACACATCTCACGCTCTTCGGTCCTGCAAACCTATCTCGGATAAGATTGCAAAAAACCCTTGCATCCTTATAATGAATCGCGTATTTTTGACCTGTAAATCCAAAGATTTCAACCATGGCAGTAAAGATCAAGATCTTCGCAGGAAGAACATCCAAATACCTCGGTGAAAAAATCGCCCAGGCCTATGGTGCTGAGCTGGGTAAGATGTCGGTCATCAATTTTGCTGATGGAGAATTTCAACCCTCTTTTGATGAAAATATCCGCGGTACCGATGTTTTTCTGGTACAATCTACCTTCACTCCTAGCGACAACCTGATGGAGCTCCTGATGATGATCGATGCCGCCCGTCGTGCCTCAGCCCGAACTATCGTGGCAGTGATTCCATATTTCGGGTTCGCACGACAGGATCGGAAAGACAAGCCCCGGGTTTCAATCGCCTCTAAGCTGGTAGCTAACCTGCTAATGGCTGCCGGAGTGAACCGGATCATCACTCTCGACCTTCACGCAGACCAGATCCAGGGCTTCTTTGACGTACCTGTCGACCATCTTTATGCCTCCTCTATTTTCATCCCATACCTTAAAACACTGCATCTTGAGGATTTAACTTTTGCCTCCCCGGATACCGGAGGAACCCGAAGGGCAGGATCCTACGCCAAATTCTTCCACACGAATTTCGTCATCTGCTACAAGCACCGCTCTAAACCCAATGAAGTTGGAAGGATGGCCCTGGTGGGTGATGTGAAAGGGAAAAATGTAATCCTCCTTGACGATATCGTCGACACAGGCGGGACCCTTTGTAAAGCAGCAGAAGTGTTGATGGAAAACGGCGCTACATCAGTACGTGCTATGATTACCCATCCGCTTCTCTCCGGTCAAGCATATGAACATATCGAAGAATCAGCGCTGGATGAGCTGGTAGTAACCGATACAATCCCTTCACAACGAGAGAGTCCCAAAGTGAAGGTTCTCACTACCGCCGATCTCTTCGCCGAAGTGATCAACCGGCTGAAAAAGAAGGAATCTATCTCCTCTCTCTTTAAATTCTAACATTTTTTTTCTTACCTTTGCGGCCCCGAAAAGGGTGGTGCAGTAGTTCCATGGTGAAGGAGGATTTTCATCCGGCATCTTGCATCCAGCATCAATAAAAAACAATTAACCTAAATTTAATCCATTATGAAACAGGTATCATTGAGCGGTTCTCTGAGAGAGAACGTAGGAAAAAAAGATGCCAAAAAACTCCGCAGGGAGTTTAAAGTGCCATGTGTCATGTATGGCGGCAAAGAGCAAGTCCATTTTCTTACGGATGAAAAACTCTTTTTAAAAATCATCTTTTCCCCGAATGTTTATATTGTCAAACTGGATATCGATGGTAAAGAGTACACCACTGTCATTCAGGATCTGCAATACCACCCGGTAACAGACCGGATTCTGCATGTAGATTTACTGCAGGTATCGGACGACAAACCAATCACCATGTCTGTTCCGATAAAGGTGACTGGTACTTCGAAAGGTGTGCTGAAAGGCGGACGACTGATCAAGAAATCTCGTAAACTGAAGATCAGCGCCCTTTTAAAAGATCTCCCGGATGAAATTGAAATCGATATTTCCAAACTCGATATTGGAGATTCAATCATGGTTTCTGACCTTTTTCGCGATCATATCAACTTCCTTGATGCACCAAGAAATGTAGTTATTGGTGTGCGTTCAGCCAGAGCTGTTGTTGAGGCTCCTGAAAGTGGAGTCCCTGCGGCAGCAGAAGAGACTGTTGAAGGAGGAGACAACGAAGCACCGGCGAAAGAATAACGAATCAGCTATGAGATACGGGATACGCGATAAGTGAATCCCGTATCCCATTTCGCTTATCGAGTATTGCAAATCGCGCATCATGAAATACCTAATCGTTGGTCTTGGTAATATCGGTGACGAGTATATGAATACCCGCCACAATATTGGTTTTGTCATTGCCGACGCACTTGCACTCTCCCTAAAAGCCCCCTTTGAATCCGGACGGCTTGCTTCGATGGCAAAAGGAAAACTCAAAGGCCGGTCCATCACCATTATCAAACCTACTACCTTCATGAATCTGAGTGGAAAAGCGCTCAGATACTGGATGAATCAGGAGAACATCCTTCCGGAGAATATCCTGGTGATCGTTGACGATTTGGCTTTGCCGCTAGGCACTTTCCGTTTGAGAAAACGGGGAAGTGATGGTGGGCATAATGGCCTAATCAGTATCATCGATACAATCCAAACCATTGAGTTTTCAAGGCTCAGAGTAGGAATTGGCAACGACTTCGCTAAAGGATACCAGATTGATTATGTGCTTGGCCGATGGACAAAAGAGGAGGAAAAAGTTTTAATACCCAGAATTGAAACCGCCGTTGAAATGATTCAATGCTTCATTCTGCAGGGAGTTGACCGAGCGATGAATCTCTTTAATTCGTAATTCGTAATTCGTAATTGATCAGATCCACCCCATCAGCCAGTAATAGGCAATTGCCGTATACTCACGCAGGATAAGAATCTCGTACTGCAGTTGCGTCCAGAATTGGTACCGTAACGTGATGCTGTCTCCAACATCAGGGACCCACCTTCGACCGCCTAGTTTTTTCGACGAAAATGTGATATCAGATTCGATATCGCTCCCAAATGCCGGCATTCCGTCAACCTGCTCAAACCCCGCTTTCCTAAATGTCAGTACAGCTCTGTAAAGGTGTTCGGGGGAGGTAATTAGTAAGAGAGACGATGGAAGAGGGACGAAGGATGAGTCAGGTGAGACGTGAGACGTAAGACGTGAGACGTTTAATGAGTCCTCTGAATTCGTAATTGGCTTCGCCGAGCTCCGCTTTGCTCCGGTTCGTAATTCGTAATTCGTAATTAATTCTTGGATCCGCATTGCCTGTGCCCTGGTATTTGTTCCTGAATCTTCAACCAAGATCCGTTCCTCTGTAATCTTCCTGAGAATCAATTCGTTTCGCATTTTATTGATGGAACTCATACTGTCAGATGTATCACCGGGAAGAGCTACGATGACCATGGCATCATGGAAATGTTCTGCGGCAACTGCGGTATAGTAGGTGCGCATCAACCCCGATTCACTGGGGATACCACTTCCACCTAAAACAATGATGTAATCGGGAGGGGCCGTGATCTCCGCTTGGGATGTGCCCAAACCATACCAGATCCAGAAAGGTGCAGAGGTAAAGGCTAAAATAATACCAATCAAAGCAAACGATCCTAAAACAAGAATTAGTCCCCTGCAAATTCGGAGAATCCAATTAAAGAATTGACGTTTTTTGCTATTCGCTTTTCGCATTTCGCTTCTTGCTACCTCGCTATTTTCTCCCTCAGTACTCCGGTAATCTCCGCCATCCCGATCCTCTCCTGTTGCATCGAATCTCTATTGCGAATCGTTACGGTGTTATCCTGAAGTGTCTGATGATCGATGGTGATACAATAAGGAGTACCAAGGGCATCCATTCGGCGATACCGTTTCCCAATCGTATCCTTCTCTTCATAAAAACAACGGTAATCGTATTTCAAACTATCCAGGAGCTCACGTGCTTTCTCAGGGAGTCCGTCTTTCTTCATCAATGGCAGGATCGCCACTTTGATGGGAGCCAGATGAGCAGGGATGCCCAGTACCACCCGTTCCGAACCATCTTCCAGCTTCTCTTCGCGGTATGCGTTGCTGAGCACCGCCAGGAAAGTACGGTCGAGGCCAATAGATGTCTCTACAACGTAAGGCACATAACTTTCGTTCAGTTCCGGATCGAAATACTGTAACTTCTTCCCCGAAAACTCCTGATGCGCCCCCAGGTCAAAATCGGTACGGCTGTGGATTCCCTCGATCTCCTTGAAGCCGATTGGGAATTCAAACTCGATATCGGCGGCAGCATTGGCATAGTGAGCCAGCTTATCGTGGTCATGAAACCGATACTTCTCAGCAGATATGCCTAAGGATAGATGCCATTTCATTCGCTCTTCCTTCCAGTATGCATACCATTTCATCTCTTCTCCAGGCCTGATAAAAAACTGCATCTCCATCTGTTCAAACTCCCGCATCCGGAAGAGAAACTGCCGGGCTACAATCTCGTTGCGAAAGGCTTTTCCAATCTGAGCAATGCCAAAAGGAATCTTCATCCGGGCCGATTTCTGCACATTCAAAAAGTTTACAAAAATGCCCTGAGCGGTCTCCGGACGCAGGAAGATTGCGCTGGCATCCTCATTCACCGACCCCATCTGAGTGGAGAACATCAGGTTGAACTGACGAACATCGGTCCAATTACGGCTTCCTGAGATCGGACAAACTACGCCCAACTCTTCAATCAGAAGCTTTACATCGGCCAGGTCGTTTCTTTCTAATGCCGGATAAAACCTTAGTTTGATCTCTTCGATCTTCTTCAGGTTTTCCTGCACCCTTGGATTGGTCTCCCTGAACATCTTCTCATTAAAAGTATCCCCGAACCGTTTGGCTGCTTTGTCAACCTCTTTCTCAATTTTATCTTCGATCTTCAAGATGAAATCCTCTATCAACACATCAGCCCGGTAACGCTTCTTGGAATCCCTGTTGTCGATCATCGGATCATTAAAGGCGTCCACGTGCCCGGAAGCTTTCCAAACCGTAGGATGCATGAAGATAGCAGAATCAAGCCCAACAATGTTCTCGTGGTATTGAACCATCGACTTCCACCAATAGGCTTTGATGTTATTCTTCAACTCAACCCCAAAAGGGCCGTAATCGTAAACTGCGCTTAAACCGTCATAGATTTCACTGGATTGAAAAACAAACCCATACTCCTTTGCATGGGCAATAATCTTCTTGAAAAGTTCTTCGTTGCTTGCCATGGTGCAAAATTACCGTAATTTTCCTATTTTCGAATTTCCAATTTCTAATTTCTGTCTTATGAAGACTTCCCGACGAAACTTCCTGAAAACCGCTGCCGCCGGTGTGGCAGCTGCCGGACTAGGCGATATCAGTACCTTGGCTTCCAATCTCTCTTCACCGATGAAACTCCCTGAACCTGCCCGTGAGGGTCGAAGTGTGATGGGACTTACCTGTGAACCATTGAGTACAGTGAGGATCGGACTGATCGGACTGGGAATGCGTGGCATGGAAGGGGTAGAACGACTTCTGAACGTTGAGGGGGTAGAGATCGTAGCCGTGTGCGATGTAGTCCCCGACAGGGTGATAAAAGCAAAGAAAATCGTCACGGATAAGGGAAGGAAGGAGCCTGCCGGATATGCTGCCGGAGAGGATGACTGGATGAAGTTGTGTGAGCGCGATGATGTGGACCTGGTATATAGTTGCACGCCCTGGTCGCTTCATACCCCCAATGCCGTTTATGCCATGAATCATGGGAAACACGCAGCTATTGAGGTGCCAGGGGCCACTACACTGGAGGAGTGCTGGGAGCTTGTCAATACGGCCGAAAAAACACAACGCCACTGCATGATGCTGGAGAATTGCTGCTACGACTTCTTTGAGCTCGCCACACTCAACATGGCCCGCCAGGGGGTTTTCGGTGACATCATGCATGCCGAAGGCGCTTACATTCACGACCTCCGCTGGCTGAAGTTTGACAAAACAAACGGCTATTGGGATATGTGGCGACTGCAGTTCAGTAAGTGGAAAAACGGTAACCTTTATCCTACTCATGGTCTCGGACCTGTAGCACAGATCATGGATATCAACCGGGGCGACCGGATGGAGTACCTTACATCCATGTCGACCAACCAGGTGGGGATGAGCCTTTACGCCATTGAGAAATTCGGCCCCGACTCACCTGAAGCCCGTCAGCGGTATACCCTGGGCGATATGAATACAACCCTGATCCGTACCTTCGGAGGGAAAACCATCATGATTCAACACGACACCACCTCTCCCCGTCCCTATAGCCGGATTCACCTGCTCAGCGGCACGAAGGGTGCTGCCCGGAAGTGGCCTTCCCAAAAAATCGCATTGGAACCAACCGCCCATAAATGGCTTAAACAGGATGCTTACGATGCCTTGATGAAGGAGTATGAACATCCATTGTCGAAACAGATTGGCGAAAAAGCCCGGGAGGTGGGAGGACATGGCGGGATGGACTTCATCATGGATTACCGTCTGATATACTGCCTGCGAAACGGTTTGCCTCTGGACCAGGATGTCTATGATGCCGCCACCTGGTCGTCGATTGTGGAGTTGAGTGAAATATCGGTCAACAACCGCAGTAACTCCATTTCAGTCCCCGACTTTACCCGCAGTGCTTGGGAAACCGCCAAGCCGTGGGGGATTGTTACGGTAGGGTGATATGAGGCAGGGAGGTAGGAAAAACAGTTACAACGACACTTTTTTATTAAACTGCTTTTCTGACTTGAAGTGATAGTGTTCTCCGGCTACCTGCAATGGCACATCTTGTTGGTCGACCACCAGGGTTATTTTACTTCCACGGTCGCGGGAACGGATCACGTTGGCAAGAGTCAATGCCTTCTCAATACCATCTCCCCGTTCGAAATTAACGACTTCGTCGGGAAGCGCAAGCCGGTTCCCTTCGTAGATTGATTCATTTGGCCATTCGAGTAACCGGCTATAAACTTCCGGCAGTTCCATCTCCCTGAAATAGGCTACGGATACTGGATTTCGCTCCATCACTGCCTTCAGGAAAGGTTCCCAATCGCAATAATCCATGAACCTGCCGGTGTACAAGGCCAGCTGGATGCTGTTGCCGCGTCGCTCCGCTCCTCGCAATGACAATGATGCCGGATATGCAATGCCGAATGACTGATCATCTGATCTCATATCACGTATCGCGTATCGCGTAACTTCCGTCATTATCTCCTCCCTGGTCATCTCAGGAGTTATTTCAAGTCTCCCCTCTTCCTGTGCCCTGTGCCCTGTGCCCTGTGCCCCTACCCACTCCTTCTCCCCTCCAGGCAACCGGGGAACTGTGTGGACAAATCGTTTCAGGTCCTGGCTGAACTCCTTATCGGGATCCAGGTCGGGGAACGAATTCAGAAGTGTCTCAATAAATTCATGGTAATCCTTTGTCTCAAACAGGGTATCCTTGCTGCTGATAATTGCGAGTCCGTCGTAAGGACAAGGGGAGAAGTCCTCATCGCCAATCTCACAGAGGAGATTTTTTGCGGTTTTGTCGCCTAGCCGGTTTTTGCTTCCGTGTTCATATCCAAACGCTTTTTCAACCGCCAGGTATTTTACAGTACCGCGACAGGGAACCGATAACTGGAATCTCTTCTGATGACGGCTGTAGTAGCGAAGGAAATTGATGAAAATCTCGTAATCGATCTTTATATTCAGAAAAGTTTTCAGCGATTCCCGAAAGCGGTGGTAATCATTTTCGTCAATCGTTGCTTCCGGGAAGATCGAATGAATATAACCAGTTTGGTGTGCCACAATGGTCACTTGCTCATGTTCGATGGCACGACGGGCAAGGGCAGAAAGTTCACTCCCATTGTACCACATCGTTTTGGTCACAATCCTCCTATTGTTTGTCAACACACCGTCATCCACCATCACGAAATTCTGAGAGTGCAGTGGGGTCCCCATAAGGAAGATCTGCTTCAGAGGGATGCGTGCCACAATAAACAGGGCAGCAGCATAGAGCGTTGCAAGTGACACACACTCCCCTGCCCCAGCCGGATGGTCGGGCTTGAACCTGAAGGCATTCATCGCTTCAACTGTCTCTGTTTTCCAATAGGGGATAATATCGGTGTCAAATTTATCAAGACCAAAATGACGACGGATATCGATATCGAAATAGTATTTGTCCCCCTCATAGCCGAAGAGGGCATTGGAATGCCTCAGCACATATGTATCAACGAACTCCCTAAAACGGTTGATCTCAGTCTCCTTGTCGGTAAGGCCCCACGTCTCCAGATCGAGATTGAAGTCGTAATGATCCATAATATACTGCTTCACCCTCTGGATCCGTTTCATCGGGGGCATGGCCTCAATCTTATGAAACCACTTGTCTTCCCTCCACTTCCAGATCTCGGGAGAAAGAATATTGGCAACAACCAGGGAGTAAAGAAGTTCCGGAAAAATAAAGATCTCCATGTCGGAGAGTGTGAAGGCGGAGGAGTACTTTTCGAGATCGCGGGAAAACATAGTCTTCTTAAAACAGTATATATGATTAACGGCAAAGGTAGATATTTGTTTTTTCGAAAAAACGATCAATATTTCTACCTTTGTTGGAAATTACCCCTCAAATGTACTACTCCGGACAAGAGATCATCGAGATTGCCGTCAGGATCGAAGAGAACGGCAACGAATTCTACACCAAGGCCGCCAAGGCCATCGGCGATAATAACGATATCAAAGGCCTTCTGCTTGACCTGGCTGAAAAAGAGCTGATGCACATCGCAATTTTTCAGAAACTAGCTGAACATTTTGAGGCGGAGAAGTTCGAGTTCAAAGCTGATGAGGAGTTTGATTACATCAGCTACCTTGCTGAACAGCACATCTTTGGCAAACCCGGAGCCGGAGCCGAACTTGCCACAACCGTCCACACCCCTAAAGAGGCTTTGGAGATCGCTTTAAAGTTTGAGAACGACAGCGTGACCTTTTACACCGAGATGGAGAAACGCACCAAAACAGACGCCAAGCAGCTCATCCACCAGATCATGGAGGAGGAGATGGAGCACGCGGCGGAGATCGAGCGATTTATATGACCATTCAAGCCCCTGAAGGGGACTTACTCCCTCCTCACAAAGGGATGGCCGAGGAGGGATCAGATTATCTCATCCTGCATAATAAGCTGCCACCAGAATTACCAGCATTTCTATCAGAAATATTATTCCGAGATAAAGTGATCGTCTGCGGATTCTCCTTTCCCATGAGAATAGTATAATCATTGGGACCAGGAGGGTGATGACAAGAGTAAGTGTCATGCTGAGACCATTCATGTCAAACTTCCCTGAAATTCCCAGCACCTCAAGCCAATAAGCTTCAAAGCGGAGGCTGCATTTGCAGTAATACAAGTAATTGATCCAGGCAAAGATTGCCCATCCAGCCTCGGCCATAGATCCAAGCAGTGCAGTCCATCTCACCAGATTGTCTCCGCGAAGGCCAAAGAGGATCAGTGCCATCAGAATGGGAAAACAGATAAGAGCCAGCGTTATCATAACGTTCTTGATTAACCCATTGGTGAACAACGATCCCACAAATTTACTAGTTTGATAACTTTTTCCCCAATTATGCAAATCAATACAATATTATTTTTACTTTAGACACCCAAACTTAACATCATCATTATGAACTGGTTTCTCACTACCTTTCGCGAGCACCCCGAACTCGCTGTTTTTCTTACCATTGCGGCCGGTTTTTTCATTGGTCGTTTTAAGTACAAAACATTCTCCCTTGGCAATGTGACGAGTGTCTTACTGGTAGGTGTCATTGTTGGGCAGATGCGGATCGATATCTCCAACGATGTGAAGCAGATCTTCTTCCTTATTTTTCTTTTTTCCGTGGGGTACAGCGTTGGACCCCAGTTTTTTAACAGTCTGAAAAAATCGGGGCTGCCTCAGTTATTGTTCACCCTCATTATCTCTGCCATAGCCCTGGTTGCCACCTGGTTGTTGGCAAAAATGATGGGATATAACGCCGGCCAAACTGCCGGTTTATTCGCCGGAGCCCAAACCATCTCAGCCGTCATTGGTGTTGGCGGAGACACGATCAACTCGCTGGGCATCGACCCAGCCCTGAAGAAAAGCATGATCAACGCCATCCCTGTCTGTTATGCGGTCACCTACCTTTTTGGAACCATCGGATCGGCTTTCTTCCTTGCCCAGGTGGGACCACTCTTTTGGGGAGGGCTTAAGAAAGCACGTCAGCAGTGTATCGACCTTGCTGCCAAGCTGGGAGTTGGATCGGATGACCCCTCCCTGATCTCCTCCTTCAACAGCGTTGTCTTCAGGGCTTTCAATATAAGTCCCGATTCCCTGTTTGTTGGGAAGACGGTTGACGAGGTACAGAAGATGTTTCTGGCTGACGGCTACAGGATATACGTTGAAAAAGTCAGGAGAAAAGGAGCAAAAGAGGTTCTTGAACCGGATCCTGATTTTCGTTTTGAAGCCCATGATGATGTTGTACTTCAGGGAAAGGGAGCTGTTGTTTTAACAGAAGAGAAGGTGATCGGCAAGGAGATCTTCGATCAGCATCTTCTGAGTTTTGAAGTGGAGGCGGTTAGGATGCTTCTTACCAGTAAAGAGGCTGATGGAATCACAATCAGGGAGTTGAGCCATCAGCGGTTCGACCTGCGGGTCTCCCTGCAAAAGATTACCCGGGGAGGAACAGAGATTCCTATGATGCCGGAAACCATCATTCAAAAAGGGGATATGCTTTATTTGATCGGTCCGAAAAAAGATGTCAATGAGGCTGTGAAACTATTGGGCATTTCTGATATCATGACCAACACTACTGATCTGATCTCCGTTGGTCTGGGGATCCTGTTAGGTGGTTTGATAGGTGTCCTTGCATTTCATGTCGGCAAAGTCAGCCTGAGCCTCAGTACAAGCGGAGGAGCGCTGATTGCCGGACTTTTCTTCGGATGGTTCCGGTCCAAACATCCCAATGTCGCACAGATACCGCAACCTGCTCTCTGGATCATGACCAACCTCGGATTGACAGCCTTTATTGCCGTTGTCGGTATTACAGCCGGACCCAGTTTCGTTGACGGGTTTAAGCAGGTTGGCGCCATGCTTTTCGTCATCGGAGCATTGGCCTCCCTGATCCCCTTGTTCATTGGGATTATCCTGGCCAGGTATGTATTTAAATTCGATGTTGCTATCGGTCTTGGCTGCTGTTGCGGCGCCCGAACCACCACCGCTGCATTGCCCGCCGTCCAGGATTCCCTTATGAGTCCGCTTCCAACACTGGGTTATACTGTGACCTACGCTGTTGGCAATACCCTGCTGATCATCTGCGGGATTATCATCGTATTTCTGATAAATTAAACTGTTATAAACATGTCTATAAAAATTCCCAAAATCAAAACCACCCGGGGCGCCGAAGAGAAGCTCGAACAGATGAGTCCATTCGAGATCAAGAACACCCTCATCAATCTGGCTAACCATCACAACAACAAAACCACCCATACGACCCTGAATGCCGGTCGTGGTAATCCCAACTGGATCTCCGCCGTTCCCCGTGAAGCCTTCTTTACCCTGGGACTTTTCGGCATCGAAGATTGCCGCAGGATGATGAATTACAACCAGGGACTTGCCGGAATTCCTGAACAGAAAGGGATCGCCAAACGGTTTGAGAAATTCCTGAAAGAGAACAAGGATAAGCCCGGAATCAAACTACTTTCAGAACTTTATAAATATGGTGTGAAAGATCATCAGTTCGACCCCGATACGTTTGTTCATGAACTGGCCGAAGGGGTGATCGGCGACCAATACCCGGTACCCGACCGCATGTTGAAATTTCCAGAGATGATTGTTCACGACTACCTCGTACAGGAGATGTGCGACAACCGCCCCCCCAAAGGGAAATACGACCTGTTTGCTACTGAAGGGGGAACGGCAGCCATGTGTTATATCTTTGACTCATTGATGCAGAATTTCCTGATCAAACGAGGCGATAAAGTGGCACTTTTTATCCCGATATTCACCCCCTACATCGAGATTCCGGAGTTGGACCGTTTCAACTTTAAGGTGATTCACATCAATGCCACCGGGAAAAATGTCGACGGAATGCACAACTGGGAGTACCCTAATGAGGAGCTGGATAAGCTGAAAGATCCGGAGATCAAAATTGCATACCTTGTCAACCCAAGCAACCCTCCTTCTGTTGCCCTCAGTCCCCGCGAACGGAAAAAGATCATCGACATCATTAAAAAGGATAATCCCAACCTGATGTTCATCACAGATGATGTGTATGGAACTTTTGTCAAAGGGTTCCGCTCCCTGATGGCCGAGATTCCGCACAACACTCTGGGTGTCTACTCCTTTTCAAAATACTTCGGATGCACCGGATGGCGGCTGGGTGTGATTGCCCTGCATGAAAAGAATATCTATGACAGGATGATCAAAGAGCTCCCCGAAGCTAAAAAGAAGGCTCTCTTCAAACGGTATCACTCCATTCACCTGCATCCTGATAAACTGAAGTTCATCGACCGGATGGTAGCCGACAGCCGGATGGTAGCGCTCAACCACACGGCGGGTCTCTCGCTTCCCCAGCAGATCCAGATGATGCTTTTTGCCTCCTTTGCCCTCTTCGACAAGAAAAACGCTTACAAACAACTCACCTGCGACATCATTCACAAAAGGCTGACACTCCTTTTCGAAGGGATGGGATTCAAGCTGAAGCCAGACCCTAACCGGGCCGGGTATTATGCCGAACTGGATATCATGTTATGGGCAGAGAAAAATCATGGAAAAGAGTTCGCTGATTTTCTATTTAAGAATTTCGAACCGGTGGATGTCGTTTTCCGGCTTGCGGAGCTTGAATCGATCGTACTGCTGAACGGAGGTGGCTTCGACGGTCCGGAGTGGTCTATCCGTGTCTCCCTGGCCAATCTTGACGAGAAGTCCTACACCGCAATCGCCAAAGGGATCAGCGAGATTGTCACCGAGTACCTTGATGCCTGGGATAAAACAAAGAAATGACACCACATTAGACACAATAGAACACAGTAGCAACTAGTGTGATCTAATGCGCCTACTGTGGTGAATACTAATAACTATTTTCAAAATTTCCACAATGAACCGACCAACGTTGATCCTGTTCTTCCTGATGCTGATCGCTGTAGGATGTGCTGATCGCTCATCACAAACCGGGTATGATTTTATCCCTGTATCCGTATTTGAAGTCACTGACCAGGTGGTCCCGGAAATACTGGAATATAGTGGAAATATTGTGCCATTAAAGGTCATTGAATTTGGATTCATGGTGGCCGGAAAAATCAAAGAGGTCCATGTGGTGGAGGGTCAATATGTTCATGAAGGGGATCTGATAGCCGTGATGGAGGCCACTGATTACGATTTTGCCCTGGAAGCTGCCCGCGCCCAGTATGAAGAGGCTAATAAAGAGTATAACCGCCTGAAAACAATGTATGAAAAAGGGAGTCTTACCCAGAGTAATTTTGACAAGGTCACTGCATTGAAACAAGAGGCAACTGCCAATTACGATTATAAATTGAAACAGGTTCACGATACACGCCTTTCCGCGCCTGCCTCCGGCTGGATGGCTGTGGAGGGGATCGAGCCGGGAGAGATCATTCCGCAGGGATATCCGGTATTTGCTATCATCCAAACTTATCAGGTGTTCGCCGAAACCTCTATCCCCGAAAACGAGATCAACCGAATCAAATTGGGGATGGCGGTTCAGGTTCGCATACCTGCATTGAATGATACTGTATTCCAGGGTACGGTCAACCGCCTCGGTCAGGTAGGCGATGCCTACTCCCGGTCATTTCCTGTGAAAGCCATAATAGATAACACAGGATACCTGCTCAAGGCAGGCATGATTGCATTTGTTGATGTCCCAACGGGAAAAACCAGGCAAATCATTGCCGTGCCGGCCAATGCAGTGATCACTGATGCTTCCGGACACACATTTCTTTATATTGTATCGGGTGATCACGTGACCAAACGACCTGTTTCAACCGGAAGTACCCTGAAGAACCAGGTGGTCATAACTTCCGGTGTTAAATCAGGAGAAATGATTATTACGGAAGGACTCACCCGGCTATATGAGGGGGCCCATATAGCTATCCAGAAATAACATATAACGGATCATTCATGAATATCATCCGCTCATCACTGAAATACAATCAGGTTTCACTCGTCACCATCTTTCTCATTTTCGCTGTGGGAATCTATGCCCTGCTTACGATGCCCCGTCGATCCGATCCCGAGATCACTATCCGGCAGGCAATGGTGATTGCACTTTACCCCGGAGCCACTATAACACAAGTAGAGGAACAGGTTACCAAAACTATCGAGGATAAACTTTTCACTTACTCCGAGGTCAAGAAAGAGGAAACCTATTCCACCACATATGAAGGGTTGGTAACCATCATTGTAACCCTGGAAGACTGGGTGGATTCACCAGATCTTTTCTGGGAAAAACTCAGCACGGGGCTATTCCAGCTCTCCAAGATGAATCTTCCCAATGGAGTTCTGGGTCCGCTGGTGGATTCCGATTTCGGGGATGTAGTAGCGCTACTGATCGCCGTAGAGACTGACCAGTATAACTATAACGAGTTGAGAGACTATATCGAAGTGGTAGAGAGCAACCTGAAGCAGATCAAATCAGTATCCAAAATTGATCTGCTTGGTTTCCAGGCAGAAGAGATTGAGGTCGCATTCAACTCGGCGAAACTGGCCCAGTTCCAGATGGATAAAGCCGGCCTGATCGAAGCACTGCAAACCCAGAATGTCATCAAATATTCCGGATTCATTGAAGACGAATATGCTAAAGTAAGCTTATATACCACAGGTTTGTTTTCACAGGTAGATCAGATCAGGGAACTGATCGTGGGGGTATCGCCCGAAGGATCTGTCGTCAGGATACGGGATATAGCAGAGGTGATACGGAAGCAGTGCGATCCAACCCAGGTGATACGAATCAACGGGCATGATCAACGGGCCATGCTGATCTCCCTGGAAATGCAGGATGGTTACAATATTGTGGAATTCGGCAAGGAGGTCGATAAAGTAATGGCAGAAACCAAATTGATTCTTCCCTCCAGTTTGAAATTCACCACCATAAATAATCAACCTCAAATCGTTCAGAGCGCTGTCAACGATTTCATGCGTGAGTTTCTCATTGCAGTTATTGCAGTGATCCTCACCATCATGCTGATGTTACCTTTTAACATCGCCATCATTGCCGCCATTTCGATACCAGTATCCATCGGGATGACCTTTACGTTCCTGAACCTCTTCGGATTTGAACTGCAACAAGTCTCCCTCGCTTCCCTGATTGTAGTGCTTGGCATGGTTGTCGATAACGCCGTAGTGGTGATCGACTCATACGTTGATAAATTAGACAACGGAATATCCCGGTTTGAAGCAGCCTGGAAAAGCGCCACCGAATTTTCCATTCCGTTAATCTCTTCCACCCTTGCTATCATTATGGCATTCCTGCCACTTGTCTTCCTGCTCACCGGAGCCACCGGAGAATTCCTCATCACGCTGCCCGTCACAGTTGCAATCTCCATGACCTGCTCCCTGGTGGTTGCATTCTTCCTTACCCCATTCCTTGCTTACCTCTTTATCAGAAAAGGACTTGCCGGCAAAGAAACTGATGAGAAAGAAGAGGAAAATTCTAAGAAAAAGAAGAAGTTCTCGTTGCTCGGAGAGATCCAGGATATCTTTAATATCATGATCGAATGGGCTATGAAACGCAAGATCCTGACCATTGCTCTTGGGGCCGCTACTGTAATCCTGGGAGTTCTGATCATGAACCTGCCCAAACAACAGTTCTTCCCTCCGGCCGAACGTAGCCAGTTTGTCATCCAGCTTTTCGAACCGCTAGGCACTAAATTTGATGTCACGGCATCACATGTCAAACAGCTTGAGGATATCCTCGCCAAAGATTCGGAGATTACCGGGTTTGCTTCCTTTATCGGCACCTCCCCCCCGCGTGTCTATTATAGTTTCGCCCCGGTATTTCCGATGGAAAGCTATGCCATGTTGCTGGTCAATACTCCCAGTGTAAAAGAGACGGAAAAGCTGGCTGTCAAATACGAAGAGTTGTTTTGCAATTTCATCCCAAATGCCCAGGTGGATGTAATGCAGTTTGCACAGGGGGTTCCGGTGGTTTCACCTGTAGAGGTTCGTCTCTACGGCACGAACCTCACAGGACTGAAAACCCTTGGAGAGCAAGTAAAAGAGATCTTCCGGAAAGCGGATGAAAGTACGCTTATCCGGCAGGATTTTGAAGACAACTACTACCTCAATATTATGGTCAATGACGAGGTGGCTAACCAGATGGGATTTACAACTGAGGTGGTTGCCGATTTCCTGGGTGCCGGTCTGCACGGAGCTCCTGTTTCCACTCTTTGGGAAAGTGACGACCCCCTCACCATCAATTTCCGTTTGCAGAAAGAACTGCGTAACAACTTCGATGACATCCGCAATACCTATATTCTCTCACCGGTTACCGGAAAAAGCATTCCTTTACGGCAAATTGCTACCTTGAAACCTACATGGCAAACAGGCCGGATCACTCGCAGAAACGGAATTCCAACCCTCACTACAGGATGCAAATCCAAACCCGGCACGCTCGCCTCACAGGTACTCGAAAGGATCAAGCCCCACATTGACACCCTCTCTCTGCCGGCAGGATATTCCCTGGCATATGGGGGCGATATTAAAAACCAGGATGATACCTTCGGGCAAATGGTTATAGCGCTGATCATCAGCGTGGTTTGTATTTTTCTGATTCTTCTTTTCGAGTTCAAAGATGCCGCCCGACCGCTCATCATCATGGTTTCTATCCCCCTTACTCTTTTCGGATCAATGCTGGGACTGGTCGTTACCGGGAATGTCTTCAGTTTTACCGCGTTCGTTGGCTTGATTGCTTTGGTTGGTATCGTGATCCGAAATGCCCTGATCATCGTTGACCATGCTGATCATCTGATAGCCGGAGAGCAGATTTCTTATACGCAAGCCGCTTTGGAATCGGCCAAACGAAGGTTGCGCCCAATCTTTCTGACAACCATGGCCGCCGCGATCGGAGTGGTTCCGATGATCGTGATGAAAGACCCTTTGTGGGCTCCTCTTGCAAGTGTGTTTGCCTTCGGGATCGTGGTTTCAATGGTGCTTACCCTGTTGGTAATCCCAGCTTTATATGGACTGGTGATCAAAGAAAAGAAATTCATTGGCGATTAAACTATGAAAGAGATGTTTCGTACCTATATCCTTATATCCCTTCTTTCCATTACTGGAATTACCCCCCAAGCCCAGGATACTTTGTACATGAACCTCAACCAGTCCGTGGATTCGGCTCAGAACAACAACCGGCTCATCCGGATTTTTCAGTACAGAATAATCAACGCGCAGGGAAAGCTGACTGAAATGAAGAGCCACTACTATCCAAGAGTCATCCTCGACGGATCGTTCGCCTACAATTCAGACCCTAACATCCGTCTGAAAAAAGGGGAGTTGAACAGATCCATTGAAGAACTCATCAACATCGAATGGATCGACGAACTCATCACCGACTATTTCCCCATTCCTCCCAAAGATATGATCATCCTCTATGGTCAGGACTTCTTTGTAAAGTCAAACCTTGGACTCTATCAGCCTATTAGTCAGCTTACTACAATTAATACTGGCAGAAAAGTGGCGGAAACAGACTTGCTCATCAGCGAGATCGAAAAGGAGAATATCGTCTCCCAGATCCGACTTGGCATCACTGAACTCTTCTATGGAATCCTGATCGAAGCCAAAAACGAAGAGTATGCCCGGTACGACGTGGAATATACTAAAGCTGAATACTACGATGCCCTGAATGCCAGTGAAGCTGGTGAGATCCTTCCCATTGATGTGCTTGCCCTGGAGGCGGAGATCCATGAAAAAGAGGGGGAGCTGTTGCAGATTCAGAATAAAAAGGAACAGTACCTCCTAACCTTCGGACAGATGGTAGGACTGGATGATCCCATGGTACCGGTCCCGCAGCTAGACTCTATTTCCCTCTCTTTTCCGGCCCCACTCCCCGATTACCAGAGGCTGGCTTCAGAAAACAACTTCGAACTCGGGATTGCCGACCTCACGATGCACAAAGCAAACCTGGGAATAACGGCAGCCAGGAAAGTATACATCCCAGAATTGACGGCATTTGCCCAGTACAATTATAATTATGGGATCCCTCTTTTTCCCGAATCTTACCTGTTGGCCGGACTGAATCTCAAATGGACCCTGGTGGCTGCCGGGGAGAGAAAAGCACTGGTGAATCAGAGGAATGCTTTATTTATGGAGGCCTCTGAAGATTTTCAATTCAAGACCCGTCAGATCCAAAATGAAGTACGCTCCAGTTATCTGAATATCGTCTACGCGCAAAAATTGATCATCACTGCACAGAAAGCGCTGAATGCCAGACTGGAGGAGTACAAGCTGGCGAAGGATGCGGTGGAAGAAGGAGAGGCCCTCCCAAGCATTTTCCTTCAATCACGGGCCGACCTTGCTAAAGCCGAAGCGGATTTTCTGGGAGCCCAGCTCAATTATCAGATTATGATCGCCAAGATGAAGCGACTGACGGGGGTTGAATGACCCCTGCTCACCCCTAAATCCCCTGAAGGGGACTTGCTCCTCCCGATGGGAGGATTCAACTGCGAAGCAGGGTAAGCCCCCTTCAGGGGGTTTGGGGGTTAACGGGTATTTAGGGGTTAGTTTTTAATATTTCCGTACCTTTATCTCTCGGATTCATATATAATCTGATTCTATTTCATGGAAAAAGCCAAAAAATTCGGTGCATTTGCAGGTGTCTTCACCCCTTCTTTGCTGACTATTCTTGGTGTGATCATGTACATGCGCCTGGGGTGGGTTGTTGGCCAGGCAGGATTGATCAGCGCCCTCGTTATCATCGTGCTGGCTCATGTGATCTCCATCTCCACCGGCTTGAGTATCTCTTCAATTGCCACGGATAAAAAGATCAAAGCCGGTGGGATTTATTATATCCTCTCACGGAGTTTGGGCTTGCCGATAGGTGGAGCAATCGGGATCACACTCTTCATTGGTACAGCCCTCAGTATATCCCTTTATCTAATAGGTTTTGCTGAAAGCTTCCTTGCCCTGGATGCTATCCGGAACTTCACCGGATTGGAACAAAATGTGATGGGATTCAGGATCGTGGGCACAGTCGCCATCCTATTTCTTGTAATTCTCGCATTAATAAGTACCTCGGTAGCCATCAAAACCCAGTATTACATTATGGGCGCAATCGGATTATCGATTATCTCCATCATAGTCGGGTTTTTTATCAATGCGGATTTTTCTTCATCAACAGTCAGCCTCTCTTATCTCCGGGACGGGATCTCCCCTGAGATCGTATTTGCCATCTTTTTCCCGGCAGTCACAGGGTTTACAGCAGGGGTGGCTATGTCGGGCGACCTGAAGGATCCAAAGTCGGCTATCCCGCGCGGGACACTTGCAGCTATCGCTGCGGGGTTTATCATCTATGTTGGGCTGGCGGTTGGGTTTGCCCTTTTTGTCGACCGGGAGTTGCTCCTGACCGACTACAACTTCCTGATGAAGATTGCCTGGTTTGCCCCCTTTGTGATTGCCGGCATCTGGGGAGCTACGCTCTCATCGGCTCTGGGCGGTATTCTTGGAGGGCCCAGAATTCTGCAAGCAACCTCTGCCGACAGGATCACCCCGAAAATTTTTGCCCGAGGATATGGAGCATCCAATGAACCCCGTAATGCCCTGCTGGTGATTTTTCTTATCGCTGAAGCTGGTATCCTGATCGGGGAACTGGATGTGATCGCAGGTATCGTGACAATGTTTTACCTGGCCTCCTATGGCTTCATCAACATCGCTTTCTTCCTTGAGAACTGGGCCAGCACCGATTTCCGCCCCTCCTTCCGGGTGAACCGTTATTTCGGTCTGATTGGCTTCATCGCTGCGTTTGGAGTAATGTTCAAGCTGGATATGATGTCAATGTTCGCTGCTTTCATCATCATGGGACTCCTCTACTATTTTCTGAAAAGGAGACAACAGAAAACTGACTCGGGAGATGTTTGGCAAAGTGTATACTCATCCCTGGTGCGGAGTGCTCTGCACCGGATGCGGAAACGGCCACTGGAACAACGGAACTGGCAGCCCAATATTATCCTGTTCAGTGGTGGAACTGAAAAACGACCACACCTGATTGAGTTTGGCAGATCATTGGTAGGAAGGCATGGGGTGCTATCCAATTTCGACCTGAAAGAGGATAAAGAGGCCCGGATGCCTGTTACACGAACCGGCGGCGATTCTACATCGGAAGAGGAGATGCCCGGCATGTTCACCCAACGGAAAACTGTCAGAAACCTTTATGACGGAATCGAATCTATTGCAGGCGTTTACGGATTTTCCGGATTCGAGCCCAACACCGTTATGATGGGTTGGGCCAGGGAGACACAACAGCCAGAGCGTTTTGCGGAAATGCTGAAGACCCTCTATGAGCTTGACCTCAATGTGCTGCTTCTCGACTACGACAAGCGGACCGGGTTTGGGAAATACAACTCGATTGATATCTGGTGGAAAGATGTCAGCAACCAGGGGAATTTTGCCATTGCACTTTCCAAACTGTTGCTGTTTTCGGATCATTGGAATGGTGCACGTATTCGCCTGATAATTGTCAACTCGCTTACCGAACAACAGGATCATATCCATACCGAAGCTGAAGAGCTACTTGAGGTCCTCCGAATCAATGCTACAGTAAAGGTGATCGACAACCATATCAAACAACGGCCTTTTTACGAAATTGTACAGGCCGAATCCCGGACCACCGACCTTGTCATCACCGGCATCCCGGCAATAGAAAAGGGAAACGAAGCCGAATATGTTGAAACTACCAACAACCTGTTGCATCAGATCGGTACTGTTCTGCTCATCAAGGCATCTTCTACATTTAAAAACCTGAGCCTTGAAATTGACAAACACCACTACAAATATATTCCCGATCAGCCCAGGCAACACACATCATCCAAAAAGCAACCAGAATATCCTGAGTCGTTCCTCCCTGAAGGTGTTCCTGCTGAGCTAAAGAAGCTGTATGCGTTCTGTTTAGATCTTATCGCCAGGTTCCATAAGGATTTCGTTGACCCGGCTTTCCTGTACAATATCAACATTGTCCTTGCCCTGGAGAAAAACATCCTGGAGTCGGTACAGCTGATTGAATCCGAACCTTTCAGAAGCTTACCTCCAGCAAAGCAAGCCCGGCAGCTGGCTAATATCAAAACAAATCAACTGATTCTCATAGAGAAAATTATAGATGAGCTGCAAAAGACCATCCAGGCCAGGCAGCGTGAAGGACTCGACAAGGGGATAAAATTTCTGATCTCCGGTATTCAGGAATCAGTGGACAAATCCCCAGCCACAATTAAAATAAGGCTCTTTCCCCGCCATCTGGAGATTCACAATTCTGATGCACTTGCTGCCAGAAACTTCAAAAGGATCACCCGATTCATCCACTCTGAAAACAAAATCAGCGATGGAATCTCCTATACCGTCCGGTTTCAACAGATGATCAGGAGAGTTCTACCGGATGGCTTCCTCAGGAATCTCAATAACTCTCTGATTAAACTCGGACAAATTAATGTAAATACAGTCGTCGAAATCAGGAATCTGCTGCAGGCAAACCAGCTTTTTTTCGATCTGTCACAGAACCAGGAGACAGAGGCAACACGTTTGGTTGCTGCAAAATCTGAGATTCAGGAGGCAATCCACAATCTGAAAAAGCTCGGCAAAGAAGCTGACAACATATTGTCTGACAGGTTGGTTGAGCATGTTTCACTCCTTTTTGTGGACCTGAGTAATCTCATTGATTCGGGAGCTCCAAACCAAAATACTCCGGAAGACGATAAAACTGGAACTAAACAACAACTTCAAAAGTTCACTTCAATCCCCGATATCTGGGCAGAGAACAGGATCTTTCTGTACAATGGGATCAAACTCGAGATTCGACTCCGGCTCTTTGCTTTCCGCCTGATGAAGATCATGGATCGTGCCCAGGATGAAATCAGGCAGCTGACCGACTCGCAGATTATTCACCGGGCCGAGGTATTGACTGCAAGGTTAAAACAGTATATGGAGGAGCTCCGGAAGAATCCAGGCTGTCAGTTTAATGTGGATGAATCAGAGATCCAGCAGGACGACAGAACTGACTTTCAGCTGACCCTTGACAGGATCATTGACAAATCATTGATTGGGATTAAAGCTCTGGCAAATAAACTGCCCGAAACATCAGAACTACTTATCCCGGACAGTATAAAAGAACCTTCTGAACTAATCAATGGAGATCTGAAACCTGTTAAACTTTCTACGTATCAGATAGTGGATTATCATGTCCAGCGCAATCTCTTTGAAGCATTGAACAGGATCAGGGGAACATTTCCGGGTACTATTTATACTTCTGCAGGAAAGATAAAAAATGCCCTGCGGCTGGTCAGCATCGGAAACATGAACCAGGAAGCCAAAAGCTCCCTTGAGATTGTCCTTCGGGAAGATGATGCTCCCGGCAGGTTTCCCGGTGGAGGTGAAGTATTCTCTGACTTTGTGACAGAACAGTTAGAGGTTGTGGAAGAGGAGCTGAAAAAAATCAACATCATTCTTGACCGTCTGCATGAAGATCTTGAACAAAAGATAAGTACAACTGTTGGCGAACTTAGCCTCGCCCGTCTTCTTCATACACCTGATACCTACAAACAGTATATTAAAAAACGTGATGCCAGGCAGAGGTTCAACCTTATGAAGAGCTCACTTCAGTCTGTCAGGCAGCGTATCTACAGGATGAGTGCAGCAATCTGGTACCGGCAGAGTGATGCCCTCCTCCTGGCGAAAAAAATCAGTGCAGGTGATGGGAAGCAAAGATCTGTTGTTGATTCATTGCTAACACTCCACGAACGTGTTACACCACAGGAGGAGCTGTTGAACAGGTTACCTTTTTATTATCGTCAGCTTTTCCTTCAGAAATATAACTTTAAATCTGAGTTCTGGGTGAACCGGCAGAAAGAGATTGCACAGGTGCAACAGGCAATATCACGTTTCATGAAAGGATTTCCAGGGGGTATCCTTATCCGGGGCGACCGGAATACCGGTAAAACTTTCTTCCTGAGCTATATCTCTTCGAACCTATTCCAGGGGCGCCCGGTCTATGCTGTCAACTCTCCTCCAGCCGGCTCCTGCAACCCTGAAGTTTTTCTGAAAATGCTTCAGGAGAGTACAGGAATTGATGGAACTGCCGACCAGATTTTTAACACGATGGAAGAAAATTCCCTGGTAATAATTGATGATCTTGAACTCTGGTGGGAAAAATCACCCACCGGAGCAACAGTTGTGGAACTTATCAGAGAGCTGATCCAAAGATATGGTCATAAATGTCTGTTCCTGCTAACAGTCTCTGAAGCCAGTTACCGAATCATCAACCAGGTGTCGGAAATTGAATCCTGTTTACTCTCGGTGGTTGGCCTACAGCCATTCAACGCTCTTGCGATTCAGGAAGTGATCATGTTTCGGCATCAATCCAGCGGTCTTGAGATCCGGAGATCGGATAAAGGGAATATCAGATTATCCCGCACAGCACAGGCAAAACTATTTGCCAGATACTTTAATTTCACCCGCGGAAACATTGGCGCTGCTTTGCTTGCCTGGGTTTCAAACATCACCGATTTCCAGGAGGATACATTATACGTCAGGCAGCCACAGTTACCCAGCAATGCAATCCTCGAACGGTTAAGTCCTTCTGTTCGACTCTATCTTATTCAGTTTCTGCTTCATAAGCGACTCGACCCGTCTAAACTTCAACGGTTAACATTGGATCCTGAAAACGAAGTGGAGAAACAACTTCTCTTCCTGAAACGAGCCGGATTGATCAACGAACGGGCTGGTCATATTTTTGAACTTGACCGGTATCTCTATATTCACCTGAAACATGTCATGCAGTAATTATATATACAAGGAGTCACAGCTATGGAAATAACCAGCCCCGATCCTGTTCATCTCTTCCTTCGGTTCGTTGGGTGGGGAATGGCGATTTTTCTGATATTTCGTCTGATCAGGTTTCTTCTTCCTATCCTCCTATACAAAGAGAAACCCAGGAATGTTATGATGAAAGTATTTCCTGTGGCGGAACTGATCTTCTGGCTGATCTTCCTGTCCTGGTTCGTAATAATCTTCTCGGAAGCCGATGAACTTTATGCATTCGTGGTTTTGGCCGTTTTGCTGATGGTGATTTTCTGGATATCCCGTTTCTGGATTAAAGATATCATCGCAGGAGTGGTCTTCCGGAGTTCTACCAGACTCAAAGTGGAAGACCAGCTCCATTTCGGTGAGATCAAAGGGACCATAAAAAAGTTCAACAATTACTCTCTTGAACTGGAGACACCGGATAATAAGACCGTTTTTATCCCCTATGCGAAACTGGTCGATGCAGTGAATATCAAAAGTGACCGTACCAGCCAGAGTATCGGGTACACCTTCAAACTGGAGTGTCCCAGACCTGTTGAGCTGGATATAATTATCAGCCAAATTAAATCAACAATCCTCTCCTCACCCTGGGTATCTGTAAACCGGATGCCCGTGATTACCTTAACAGCTCAGTCAAAAGAGAGCTATACATTCGAGGTCACAGTGTTTCCGATCGATCAGACATTTGCCGGAAAAATTGAAAATCTGGTGAAAGAACAGATTTAACCCACTCCAGAAAAAAGAAGAGGGCAAAACCATCGATCGAACAGATGATCTGGTTGGTGGTTATCATGGCGACAATCTCTTCCATTGTTGTAAAATGAAGCCCCAGGATCCCTTCGTTCTGGTCCACGCCATTGGCGGGAGTTTCATCCTTAATTTCCGCTGCAAAGATGAAGACTTTCTCGTCCGTCAGACTGGGTGCAGGAAACACTTCTGTGAGCAGATGCCAAGTTTCTGAAACCAGGCCGGTCTCCTCCAGCAATTCACGCCGGGCAGCTACAAGAGGCTCTTCGCCTTCATCAATCCTCCCTCCCGGAAGTTCGAATGCAAGAGATCCTGTGAGGTATCTGTTCAGTGAAATCAACCCAATGGAATTTTTAGTATAAGGAATCACGCTTACCGAACAGGGTTTCTTCAAGTAGTAGAAGTCCCGCTGCCCTATATTCCCAATCTCAACATCATCGTGAATAACATCAAAACGGGGTGTTTTACAGAGAAGTTTGCGGTGTTTTAGGAAATAATTAATCATCGGGAAACTAGCCTATGACCATTGAGAGTACGTAAAGGCAAAAAAAGATGACAATCAAGATAACTGGTATCATAGCAATCCAATTTGCTTTTGATTCCTTATCCATAGCTAAAAGGTGTTGTTACTGCAAATATACTAAAATTCGTCTGGCAACTTGCTTAACTCCTCATAAGTGAATACCGGACCATCTTTGCATACGTAGGTACTTCCGATGTTGCAGCGCCCGCATTTCCCTAGTCCGCACTGCATCTTCATCTCCAGTGTCGTTATCACATCTTTGGGATCAAAACCGAGTTTATCGAGTGACATGAGCGTATACTTGATCATGATTGGCGGGCCGCAGGTGATGACCTTCGTGTTCTCAATGGTTGGTTTCACCACCTCTTCCAGAATTTTTGGGACAACACCTACATTTTCTTTCCAGGTATCTTCCGGTTTGTCAATGGTAAGGACAACCTTGAGTGATTTGTTGTTTTTCCACTCTTCAATCTCCTCCTTGTAACAAATGTCGGCTGAGGTACGTGCGCCATAGAGAATGGTAAAATCGGCATAATCATTGCGGTTATCAATGGCATACTGGATGAGTGAGCGTAAAGGGGCTAACCCGATGCCACCGCCAACAAACAGTAGGTTCTTTCCTTTCAACTCTTCCAGCGGGAACCAATTTCCATAAGGTCCTCTGATGCCAACATCATCCCCCTCATCCAGATCGCGATGAATATCTGCAGTAACGACGCCAGCTCGTTTAATGGAGCAATCAAAAGTTCCTTTCCGTGTGGCTGAAGAGGCGATACAAAAGGTACACTCGCCGCTGCCAAGGAGAGAGAATTCTACAAATTGACCTGGAAACCAGTCAAATTTCTCTATCAGAGATTCATCCTTGAATTTCAACCTGTAGGTTCTTACATCCGGGGTCTCCTGGATAATCTTTTCAACCTGGCAGATCATTGGGACTAGTAGCTGTTCCATATCGTCAAATGGTGAAATGGTGAAATAGCGAAATTACTGTTCATGTGATGATTTTTAGCTCTATTGATATCACTCCTGCGAAGAAGAAGCGACCCTGTTCACGACTTCGAAAATACTGATATTTACCGGGCAGGAGGTGGTGCACTTTCCGCATCCGATGCAGAGGTTCATGTCGAACCGCTCCTTGTAATAGACAAACTTGTGCATGGCACGCTGGCGCCAACGGCGGTATTTTACGGGTCTGGGGTTATGGCCTCCTGCCATCAGGGTGAAGTAAACATTGTTACATGAGTCGTAGCTCTTGTATCTGACTCCTTCATCCCGTAGTTTCTCGTCGGAAATTTTAAAACAATGACAGGTGGGGCACACAAACGCGCATGTATTGCAACTGACACAGGTGGCCGAAACATCTTCAAACGCTGGTGAATCAAACTTGCCCTGCATCTTTTCATTGATCTCATTGTAGTCCATCTTCAGGCGGAAAGAACCTGCAAACTTCACAAACTGCTTCTTCATCTCCCCCTGGGCAGAATCATTAGCAACCGATATGCCTTTTGCATTCTCTTTCAAAAATAACTCTCCCTTTTCGGTGCGGGCCTGCAGATAAATCGTTCCGTTCAATCCGTTGATAACGGCCACGTCAAAGGCGTCCAGTTTCTCCACATCGTAGTCGAGAGAGGTGCAAAAACAATGGGTGGAAGCCTCATTGCAACGGGTTGAAATCAGAATAGTATTCTCCCTGCGTTTTTCGTAATCGGTATCCACGTAGTCCCACTTGTAGACGGCATCCAATACCTGAAGGCCACGTGCATCACAATGCTTCACCCCAAGAACTACCCGTTTTCCTGCCAGGGGATCTCCTTCCGTATCTGAAAATTCTGTCCCTTCACTTGTAGCCTTGTATTTCATCACCTTGGCTGATTTGGGGAAGAAGAGTGGCTTCACACTCATCGTCTTCGGGATAGGTGACTCGGGGTTACATCCTGAAAGAGAGTCAACCCTGTGAAAGTCATATTTGCTAAATTTTTCCACAGGTGCATAGGTATCATGAGCGCTGATTATTGCTTCATAAAACGCCTGAAGTCCGGCAGGATCTGTACTGTATGTTGTCAGGTTCATCATTCAGAAATGGATTACATGATAAAATCGTCGGGGTCACTCAGACTGTACTTGTAGAAAGCTCCCCGATCGTCCGCGATCATTCCGGCCAAGTGTTCCTGGAAATTCCCGTAGATCACCTTTTCATTCTGTTTATGCAAAAGATGTAATGGCAAGTGACTCGGACAAGCTTTTTCACAATTACGGCAATCAACACATCGGCCGGCAAGGTGTAGCGACCATGTCATGAGGGCATGAAACGCACTTGAGGTAGTATTAGCTCCCTGGAAGAGGGTAGCTGTTTCCTGGTCGATACAGCACTTGGCGCAATAGCAAAGGGGACAGGAGTGGCGGCATGCATTACAGCGGATGCAGCTCTCAAACACCTCTTCGAAATACTCCTGCCGTTCGGTCAGACTTTTTCCGTCCAGTTCACGGATGTCGGCATTCACCTGATAGTCACGTTTTCCGGATGGTGTGCCAAGGATCTCATCATAGATCACGGCATCAGGCATCACACATTCAACGCAGTTCTGAGCCTTCTCACCCGTTTCATCCACAACGCCTTCACAGGCGATCCCGACGATATGGAGATTTTCGCGCTTTACCTGGTTTTCGGTCAGCATCAGGTTAAGAGCCCGGCTGTCGCACCCTTTTACAACCAATCCCACCCGTTTATTCCTGGTATGCTCGTACTTCAGGTAGTTTGCGAGGTTGAAAACCGATTTATCAGTGAAGAGGAGCTGATCCACATCTTTGTAATGCTTGATCAGCACCGGCACCTGGTTCTCATCAAAGCCCGTATTGCGGTAACCGATGAAGAGATCAATCTTCTCTTCAGAGAATAGTCTTCCCGCAATGTCCTGGATTTGCTTTGTATAGTCCATAAATCCTAGATATTTTCCTTTTTGTACAGATGAAGCGGTCCCAGCTTTTTGATATCTTCAGTAACCTTCGTGACCACTTTGGCAAACTTCGGTCCCTCTGCAGCCGATACCCAGGAGAACTGGACACGGTCTTCATGAAATCCCACGAAGTTCAGCAGTTTCTTTGTCACCAGGAATCTTCTTCTGGCATAATAATTTCCAGAGATGTAATGACAATCACCAGGATGGCATCCC